>Ga0209826_1000298_pt1 | contig 36374 bp, 30 predicted proteins | sample GOMGulsemesocosm_5_FD_184637 | JGI IMG/M metagenome (GOLD analysis project Ga0209826, IMG submission 184637) | Methane-oxidizing microbial communities from mesocosms in the Gulf of Mexico - GOM15C Gulf of Mexico (SPAdes) (version 2) | ecosystem: Environmental > Aquatic > Marine > Cold seeps...
GGTTTTATAATTGGAGATAGAATTGGCTGGGCTGCCAGGATTCGAACCTGGGTATGCGGAGATCAAAACCCCGTGCCTTACCGCTTGGCGACAGCCCAATAATTGATTAAACCATTTTATCCTTTAAAGGCGAAATATTTAACCCCTTGGTCAAATACACCTGCCACTTCTCTGTCAACTTAGTATAAGCTTGCTCTGCTAACTCTTTCGAATCAAACTCTGCAAACACACAAGCGCCAGTTCCAGTTAATCTTGCTTCAGAATAAACAGCCAGATCAGTTAAAGCATTTTTTACTGGTTCGTACATACTACAAACAACATCAAGACAATCGTTTTGGTGTTGACCTGTAATAAAGTCGGCCATTTTGATCGATTTACTATCCCGTGTCAAATCTTTTACTGAAAATATTTCTTTTGTATCAACATGACAGTCAGGTTTAATGATTACAATCCATTTTTCTGCAGGCTCAATTTTTTCTAACTTCTCACCCACACCTTCAGCCCACGCGGCCTGTCCAAAGACAAAGACAGGAACATCTGCACCTAACTGTAAGCCCAGTTGTCTTAATTTATTTTCAGATAAATTTAAATCCCACAAATAATTTAACACCACCAATGTAGTCGCAGCATCTGAACTTCCACCGCCTAAACCGCCCCCCATAGGTAAATTCTTTTCAACCTCAATCCTCACACCTTGTCTACAGCCCGTTTCTTTCCTTAACAAATTTGCTGCACGAATAGTTAAATCTGTCGCCTCTGGCACCCCCGGGATGGGATTAGCAAGATATATCCTTTCGTCATCAACAGCATGAAAAACAAGCCAGTCACAAAGATCTGTTAATTGAAATACCGTTTGCAATAGATGATACCCATCATCTCTCTGCCCCGTTATTCTTAACATTAAATTTAATTTTGCTGGTGCAGGCCATCTTTCACCCCAACCTTTATTTTTTTCTATCATAACTTTTTTTATCCGCCAAGTAATAGCAAATCATATATCCCACTGCTTAATAAATAACTTTACCCTAGCCATATCTCGCTCAACTTTTACTTTTCGTGGCAATTTATTCCCACCTTGCCTTTGCATTTGAGAAAATGTTACCTGCCAACCATATTGCTCAAATCCTTTTTCTAGAAGCCTAAAACCTGCTCGAGGATCCGCCAACCCTAGCACCCAATACCTTAAGGCAGACAAAGGTACTTCAACACCCAATCTTGACGAGATAATATCATTTACATTGCCATAATATGTCTTGCTCTCTCCACCCACATTGATATTTATCTGCTCATCTCTTAGAGAAATACGAGTCCGCCCCATACCAAAAAGTCCAACTAACTCTATCGTCTCTTTTTTATTTAGATGATCCCAGGCAATACTTGCCGAGACAGCGTCTTTTTCATTGGATAATGCTATCTTACCTAGAAAAGACCATTTTTCCTTTTCGTATAAATACTCGCGCCCCTCTAAATCAAACGACAGCTCTTTTTTTTCAGGTATATTCGCACAAGAAAACAACTGTAACGCAAACACTACAATTACAATAACCCTCATCATTTTATTTGTGGGAAACGCACTTTAAACTTTAAAAGAAACTCATCCTCAGGAGACTTTTCCAATGCTTTTTTTATAACATCTTCAGCTTCAGTTTGAGCCCCCGACACCCATAAAACCTCAGCTAAATGTGCTGCAATTTCATTTTCTGCCTGTTTTTCGTATGCTGCTCGTAATAAAGTCAAAGAGGCATCTATCCGCCCCTGCTTAAAGCGCAACCAACCCACGCTATCCATAATCAAAGCATTTTCTGGACTTAACTCCAAAGCCCTTTCTAAATATTCTGCCGCTTCTTGATAGCGTTCTGTTCTATCCACTAATGTATAGCCCAGAGCATTTAATACGGCAATATCAGTTGGATTTTTCTGCAAAATTTTCTTTAAATCGGTTTCTAGCACGTCCAATTTACCAACCCTCTCGGCAATAAGAGCACGTCCATACAATAGATCTCTATGCTCAGGGTACCGCCTAACTCCATCGGTTAAAATATCAAAAGATTTCTGATATTTCCTTTGTCTTGTAAAGGATTCTGCTTGCAGCAGCAATATATTAATTTGATTCTTAGGAAATTGACTTAACATACCAGCAAGCCTCTGTTCCGCATCAGAAAACTTACCTTGCTCCAACAGAACTGAAACAGCAGACATTGATGCCTCATACTCATAAGGCCCTAGAGTAACCTTATCGAACCATACAACGGCTGTCTCATACTGCTTATCCTTAAAAGCAATTCGCCCAAGATAAAAACTAGCCTGTTCATTCCAGCCCTTTTTATTGACTAGTTTTTTTAAATAAACCTTTGCCTCTTTTTCCTTTTTTTGTTGCAGATAAATCAAAGCCAAAGCAAACTGGCTTTCACCGTCATCAACCTCCGTTTCTAATATTTTTTGATACACCTCAATAGCCTGATCCATTGCATTTGTTTTCATTAGAACCTGACCTAACATTCTCCTTACTTTATTATTCTCAGGTGATTTTTTTAAAACCTTTTCCAAATCTACACGCGCTTGTTCAAACAAACCTCTTTGAGCTGACAGCTGCGCATGTAATACAAGAGCCTTATCCCACTCAGGCTGCAGTAAAAGTGCTTTTTCAGATTTATTTATTGCAACATCAATCTTATTAAGTTGCCCCGCCAACATAGACTGAACAAGAAAAACGACTGCCTGATCAGGATGCTCGACAGCAACCCCTTCTAACACATCAAAAACAAAGTCAGCTTGACTTTCTTTTCCTGACAATCGAGTTAATTCAAGTAATGACGCTTCGAATCCCGCAGGATCGTCTTCCAACATTTTATTTAAATGGCTAATAGCCAAGGCTTTATCTTTCCCTTTCAAAGCTGATAACACAGCTATTTTTCTTGCCGTTAAATTTGTCCCATCCTGCTCTAACCACAAAGAAACCGCCTCTGTTGTTTTTTCTGTGTCCTTCAAGTAAAGACCAATTTTTGCTGCTCTTTCAGCAATCCGGGCATCATCGACTCGCTTAGCCGCCTCCAAATACCCATCTAATGCAACACCATAACGATTTCTTTGTCCTGCAATTTCTGCCGTCATTAATAAATACATCACTTCTGGCGAAATGCTCGTTAATTTATCTTTTGTCGTTTCAGCTTCTTTTTTATCTGCAACAACAAGTGTCCCTGATCCACCATTTTCCTTGTCTAAAGTACCTACACACCCAGCCAAAGAAAAAGATATTAATCCAACCATTAACTTAAAAATTAACACTGACGTTCCCTATTCCACTCGATTAAACATCCCTATAGAGTAGCAGATATTCATTTTAAATTAGACTAGGAATTTATTCTATTTGGATAAAATGCCTATATTATTTTAGAATATGTTACTTTTCTGTTGCTTTAGCCCTATTCAATGACTCTAATTTCCGTTGGGATTAACTATAATACTGCGCCTGTATCTATTCGTGAGCGTCTAGCATTCCCTGCAGATTCTCTTGAATCGTCGCTTAAAGCACTTTGGAACAATCATCAAATCAGTGGTGCAGCCATACTCTCTACCTGTAACCGAACTGAATTTTATTATCAGACGGATGAAGACAACCACGAAACACTGATTGAATGGGTTGCAGATACAAAAAAAATCACACCAAAAGAATTTACCCCCTATCTCTACAGCCATAGTGACAGCCAGTCAATCCGTCATATGTTTAGGGTTGCCTGCGGCCTTGACTCAATGGTTCTTGGTGAACCCCAAATCCTAGGTCAAATGAAAACAGCCTACCAAGCAGCCTATGAAGCCGGCACTCTGGGAAAACATTTAGGAAAACTTTTTCACCATACCTTTTCAGCTGCTAAAAAAGTACGCACAGATACAGCTATTGGCTCCAGCCCTGTTTCAGTAGCTTTTGCTGCTGTACAACTCTCTCAACAAATTTTTGATTCACTGAGTGAACAAACAGCATTATTGATTGGTGCAGGTGAAACCATTGAACTCACAGCCAGACATCTATATCAGAATAATATTGGTCGCATTATCATTGCTAATAGAACTTATGATAAAGCCCACGCCTTAGCTTCTCAGTTTAATGGTTATGCTATCGCCTTATCTGAACTACCCGATCACTTAGCTGAAGCAGATATTGTCGTTTCATCAACGGCCAGTCAACTACCTATTTTAGGTAAAGGTCGCGTTGAAAGTGCGATTAAAAAACGCAAACACAAACCCATGTTTATGGTCGACCTTGCTGTTCCTCGTGATATTGAAGCTGAAGTCGCACAACTCCCCGACGTGTACCTTTATACCGTTGATGACTTACAAAATACCATTGACAAGAACATGGACTCCAGGCGTAAAGCAGCCGAACAAGCAGAAGAAATTATTGACACCCAAGTTGAACACTTCTTGTCATGGATGCGTTCACAAGGTGCCCAATCAGTTATTAAGGATTACCGCCAACAGGCTACATTAACGCGTGATCAAGCTCTAGCAAAAGCTTTATCACAACTAAATAATGGTCGCAGCGCTGAAGACGTTTTAAATCTTTTGGCTCATACCTTAACCAACAAACTTATTCATACACCTAGCAGCCAAATTAGAGATGCTGGTGAAAATGATAGACACGACTTAGTCGCTGCAGCCAGAGAGATATTTAAATTACCCTAAATAACTTAAGCCACGAATGTATTAAACATACCGAGCTCCTTCCGCGCTAATCCGTGGCTAATAATGATACCTAGCTAGTTACCTATAATGAAAGCATCAATCACAACAAAACTTGAAAACCTAAGCGAACGATTTGAGGAAATAGCCGCTCTCCTTTCCCAACCCGAAGTACAAAGTGACCAAAATAAGTTTCGTTCACTCAGCCAAGAATATGCTCAAATAGACCCTATCGTTTCTTGCTATACAAAATATCAAGAAAATGAAGACAACCTTGAAGCCGCTCTGGAAATGGCCAAAGACTCAGATCCTGAGTTACGCGAAATGGCCAAAGAAGAGCAACAAGATGCTGAAACAGAAAAAAAGCAACTCCAACATCAACTTGAAATTCTATTACTACCCAAAGACCCTAACGATAACAGAAATATATTCTTAGAAATCAGAGCAGGGACAGGTGGCGATGAAGCCTCTATTTTTTCAGGTGACTTAGCAAAGATGTACCAGCGCTTTGCCGAGAAAAAAGGCTGGCAAACTGAAATCATCACAGAAAATCGCGGCGATCACGGTGGTTTTAAAGAAATTATCTTACGCATTAGCGGACAAGATGTTTACTCTCAACTTAAATTTGAGTCCGGTGTGCATCGTGTACAACGCGTCCCAGAAACCGAATCTCAAGGTCGCGTTCACACTTCGGCTTGTACGGTTGCCATCATGCCTGAAGTTGATAGCGTTGATGAATACGAAATTAAGTCGGCTGATTTACGGGTCGATACTTTTAGGGCTTCAGGATCGGGTGGACAGCACGTCAACAAAACAGACTCCGCTATTCGTTTAACTCATTTACCAACAGGGGTTGTTGTCGAGTGCCAGGACGAAAGATCTCAGCATAAAAATAGAGCGAGAGCTATGTCACTTTTACAATCACGCTTATTAACAGCTGAGCAAGACAAACAACATGCAGCCCAGTCAGAAGAAAGAAAATTACAAGTAGGCTCAGGAGATCGCTCTGAACGCATTAGAACCTACAACTATCCACAAGGTAGAATGACGGATCATCGTATTAATTTAACCCTTTATAAATTAGATGAAATTATGCAAGGCAGCTTAGAGCATGTTGTAAGCCCCCTAATCAATGAACATCAAGCCGACCTACTGACTCAATTAGGTAATGACTGATATTCAATCAAATTTAACAAATGCATCAAAGCAGCTGGCTGAATCATCAGATTCAGCCCTGCTTGATGCAGAAGTTATTCTCTGTCATGTTCTCAATAAATCCCGATCTCACCTAAGAGCATGGTCCGAAAAGGAGTTATCTGCAGCACATCAATCTCAATTCTTAACTCTAATTAAGCAGCGACAACAAGGAACTCCAGTTGCTTACATCACAGGCAATAGAGAGTTTTGGTCAAGAGATTTTTCTGTCAGCCCTGATGTTTTAATTCCAAGGCCTGATACGGAATTATTAATTGAACTGAGCTTAGACCTGCTTGCAAACAAACCCAATGCAAGCATTATTGATTTAGGCACGGGCTCTGGCATTATAGCAATTACTCTAGCCGCCGAACGCCCCGATCTAAAAATTATTGCCTGCGATTCCAGCTTGCCAGCCCTGGCCATTGCCCAACAAAATGCTCATCAGCTGAAAACACCCTCAGTCCAGTTTATTCAATCAAATTGGTTTAACGAGATAGCTCCGGAAAAGTTTGATTTAGTGATTAGCAATCCTCCTTATATTGATTGCAATGATATTCATTTATCTCAAGGCGATGTGCAATTTGAACCAAAATCAGCCTTAATTGCAGATGACACAGGCCTTAAAGACATTAAAAAAATTAGCCATCATGCCCGCTATTTTTTAAAACAAAATGGCACTCTATTGATTGAACATGGCTTTGATCAACAAGAGGCTGTTCAGGCTATTTACGACAATTATAAATACAGCCAAATCAAAACACATGCTGACCTTTCTGGGAACCCTAGAGTAACCAGCGCACAATGGAATAAAAATGAAAGTTAAAGAAGCCCAACTCAACAGAAAAATCACAACACAGTTATTACATGAAGCCATTATCTCGCCAGAACAAGAAGTCTGCGGATTAATTAGCGCAAAAGAGGGGCAAGCTACTCGCTGCTATCCCATCAAAAATATTGCAGATCATCCAGAAATACGTTTTCAACTTGATGAAAAACAACAAATTGATGCCATGTCAACAATGCGTGACAATGATGAGTCACTTTTTGCTATTTATCACTCCCACCCTCACGCGCCAGCCACGCCGTCAACAACAGACATAGAACTTGCTAACTATCCCGACGCACTTCACTTGATTATTTCACTTAACACTAAAGGCGTGCTTGAAATTAGAGGGTTTACAATTATCGATCAATCAGTTGAAGAAGTTTTACTTAGCATGTCACCCGACTAAATAGCGAAAGGACTCATATTTTGTTTAAAGCTTTTAGAATCATTACATTACTACTTATTTTTATAGCACTGGCTTTTTATTCAAAAACCCAGAAATTAAAGTCACGCAATTGGACGGCACCTTTGGAAGTTGTTATTTATCCGATGAATAGTGAGCAGAATGAAGCGGTTGAGAATTATATTCAGCAACTTAATAACGATGTTTTTAAAGAAATAGACACTTTCTTTGCCAATGAAGCCGAACATTACAAACTGATTATTCAGCAACCGACTAAAACAAATCTGGGGAAAATAATTCAAATTTTCCCACCGCCAGCTCCCGCATTCCCTTTTAACACGCTTGAAGCAATTTTGTGGAGTATAAAACTTCGCTACTGGGCTTATAACAATACTCCAGACGACAAATCAAACCTTCATCGCGTCCGAGTATATGTGTATTACCATGAAGCGACTGAAGACAAACAACTCAAACACTCATTGGGCTTAGACAAAGGCTTACTGTCTATTGTCCATGCCTTTGCCTCTAAAGATCAGGAAGCACAAAATAACATTGTTATTGCCCATGAACTCTTACATACCGTAGGTGCATTGGATAAGTACGATAACAATAATCAACCTGTTTTTCCCGAGGGTTATGCCGAGCCTAATAAAGACCCATTATTTCCGCAGCTTCAGGCCGAAATCATGGCAGCTGACATTCCATTATCCCAAACAGATTCAGAAATGGCAGAAAGTTTAGATCATTGCATTATTGGTAAAAAAACCGCTACAGAAATCAATTGGTTATAACAAGCCAAAACAGGCCTTGTTATAACATCAACATATAGAAACCGAGTTGGCCCGTTATGTAACTTGTAGCAACCAAATTGTTAGACCATAATTCTTTCGTGAAAGACGAATTATTCACACTCAAACGTAGTTTTTATAACGCTACTTTAAACACATTACACTTAATTTATCCGAGGGGGATGTTAAATTGAAATTACAATTTCGAGCACTAACTTTAATGGGAGTCTTATCTTGTTCTGGCTTCACTACCACTTCACTAGCTGAAGTTTATGATGTAACAGGAGAAATTATTACAGAAAATATCACTTCCACATTGCAAATTGGAACTATTTATATTACTGCGACAGGAAGAGAAACTGAAGAAACATTTTCAGACACTGGTTCTTTAGTCGGCAATATTACAGGGTCAGATGGTATGGGCACAACACTTCTATCCCACGTATCAAGATTTCCCCAAGGAAATAGTTTTGTTACTGAAAATGATAGGGCAACATTAGCCTACCCATATATAAGAGCTACAGTAGATGGAACACTTACTGGTGAGCCCTGCTCTTTCCATATCGAAGAAACTATTAATACAATTTCACGCGGCACTAGATTTTTCAAGAATATCACATCTGCAAATATTACTGCAAAAGGCTGGATCAGCGACTGTCCAAACGACAATGAAAATTACTTTGTAATAACAGGCACTATTACCAAAGACTAATCTACCATCAAGATAAAGATGTATCCCTCTTATGAGCGTTACATCTTTATCTTATAGTTTAAACAGCCCCTGTTGAAAAAACTCTATAAAAATTAAGAAACCATCTTCAAAGCACTTAAGCCATTAGGTTTTTTAATCATCTCAATCTGAGTTTTAATCCGCTTTTGAACACCTTCCACATGAGAGATAACGCCAACAACTTTACCATGTGTTTGCAAATTCTCCAGTGCCGTCATCGCCATATACAAGGCCTCTGAATCCAGATTACCAAAGCCTTCATCAATAAATAAGGAATCAAGCGCATGCCCACTACTGGCCATTTCAGCCAAGCCTAAAGCGAGTGCCAGGCTAATCACAAAACTTTCGCCCCCTGACAAAGTTTTAGGCTGTCTACGGACATTCTGCTGCTTCGTATCTTCAATTTCTAATGCTAAGCCATGCTCACTTTCTACTTTACGCACATAATATCGGCCACTCATTTTTTCCAGCACTTGATTAGTTTGTGCCATTAACTGGTCAGAAATAACTTGCTGTACTTTCTTTCTAAAATGCAGCTTACTTTCTGAAGCCACTAATTTCAACTCAGCTTCACAAACCTCTAATTCTGATTTTTGAGAGCTTATTTTAGCTTCGACCTCTTGTCGTTTAAGCAATAATCCATCTTGCTTATCCAGTTTATTTTGTAGCGACATAACCTCTTGCTTAGCAATATCCAATTTCCTTTTGATACTACTTTGCTGACCCGTTAAATCATATTCAGATTGATCGGTTACAGCAAGAACCTCTTGCTCTTCTACTTGCAGTTTCAATTTTTCTTGCTGACTATTTAAGGTAATCCCTTTTTCATTTAAAGTTAATTGCTGTTTCTGCAGTTCATCCTGCCTAGCAATAAAAACCAACAACTCTCTTAAACCTGGTATATCGCTTGCCGCAGTTGTTTTAAGCTTATCTGATAATGCCTGCTTCAAACTTGCTAATTTATTCTCCTGCTCCGCAACAATAGCTTCTTTATCGGCAATTAGTTTTTGTTTTTCTGTCAATGCTAAGTGCATTCCTGCACTTTCTTGTTGCAACAGATCATTTGAATGCTGTTGTACCTGTTGCTCAAGTGATGTCACTTTTTCTGAACTAGCAGAGACAGATTCATTCAGTTTCTTTATTTCTTCGGCTAAAGACGTTGAATTTTGCAACTGTCTTTCAAACTCCTGTTTTCGCCCCGTCAACGACTTAAAGAAAGCATCTTCTTTAGCTTTCTTGGGCATTTTGTCGCCTAACAATAGCAACTGCTTTTCTACTTTTTCCGCCAAGGTTTTTTCTTGCTCAACAATTTTATTGTAAGCCTCGTCCAAATCAACAACATCTTTTGGGCGATGCTCCCACTCTTGACTTAATACCTCCGATTCTTTTGCTATACGCTCTAGAGATGAAGCATTAGTCGTTAATGTTTCCTGAGCTTGCAAAATAGAGGCTTGCAATTTATTCGTTTGTTTTAATAAATTGACAATATTATTCAACTCTTTCTTTTCTGTTTTTAACAGATCTTTCATTAAAGAAAGATTATCAATCGACAACTCAAAACTTAATGTATTTAATCTATTAGCTAAAGCATTCCATTGAGAGCGAACATGCATTAACTTATCATCCTTTTGATCATCTTTCTCAGCTTGTTCCTGAGCTAAAATAATCTGTTTACTCATACTGGCTTCATCAGCAATAAGTGTTTTTATTTTTTTTCTCTGCTCTTTTAAAATACCTGTTGAGTTTGATGCTGCTGGCGTATGTTTTGAATAGGGATGTTCTAATGCGCCACAAAGAGGACAAGCTTTCCCATCAATCAAAGATTGTCGATCTTCAGCCATTTTTTTCAACAAGGCTTCATTGGAAACAGCCAGCTCTAAAGTCGCAATTAAGTTTTTTTCTCGCCCAATTTCTAACTGTAATAATTCACGATCCTTTTTTAATTGCTCTTCTTCCTTAGCTTCTTTTCTAGATGCGAAGAATTGTCCTAAAAAACCTTTATTTCCTAATTTAGAATTAACCGCGGCTAAATCATACAATTCCTGAAAATTAAGCACGCGTTCTGTCTGCTCAATATGCATTTCTTGCAATTCTTGTAAAGACCGTCCTTCCGTAATATCTTCTACGGCCAACTCATCTTCAGCAATACTTTCCTTTAACTGTTCATTTTTTGCTTTTGTCGCCACCAACTCATTTTTTTTACTTTCTATGGCCTTTTTTGTATTTTTCGACCACTTTGAATGAGAGGATTGTTTAGCATCTAATTCGGATAATTGCGCTCTTATTTCTCTTAACTTTGTGGTATCAGGGAAGTTTTCCAGTAAAGTTTTATCTGCACTATGCGCTTGAACCCAAGATTCGGTTTCAGCTAACGCAGTCTCTTTTTGAGTTTTTTGTTGCTCTAAAGAACGCAAGACATCAGATTCTTTAGGCAAAGAAAACTTCAATTCACTTAATTTTAAGTTGAGCTCAACAATACTTTCTTTTTGCTGAGAAAGTGCCTGTGTAGTAACTGCCGTGTTTTCGTCAAAATGTATCGACTTTAGCTTCTTTTGTAACATTTCCACTTCATTACGATAATCACTCAACGTGCGTTTACTTTGAGTAACGCCTTCAGTTTTATTATCAAAGGTAGCTAATTCATCCTCAAAAACCAATATTTCTTTTGAAGATTCAATTTTATCGAGATCCTGCTGATTATTTTCTTGCTCTAGTATTAGTTTATGCTGCTGCTTATCAAGAGAATCCCCCTGCTTTTCTAAAGCAGAAATATTTTGAACCCATGTCAACTGCTGCATTACTTCATCAAGATCACTTTTTAATTCAGTTTGCTGTGCTTTAAAGTCTTCAAGATCATGTTGCTTAGCTTCTTTTGTTGCATCATCCATAACAGGTGTTGCAATCAAGTCTTGCTCTAATTGTTGCTGACGTTTTTGAGCCTGGTTATATTTATCTTCAGCTTGATCCTGATATTCTTGGTAAATATCCGAACCACTGATTTTTTCCAGGATATCCATTCGTTCACTATCTAAGGCATTTAAAAAGGCAGCAAAATCACCTTGAGCTAACACCATGGACTTACTGAATTTATGGAAATCCATCCCCGTCAATTCAAGCATCTTTTCACGCACTTTTTGGGTGCTATTTTCTAAAATTTGTTCACTTCCATTAAGTTGAACTAATTTCATTTCTGGCGATAACATCACCCCTGTTGAACTATCATCAGCTCTGGAAACACGCCAACTTGCCTTGTATTTCTCCCCTCCTAATGCAAATTCTACTTCTGCAAAACTTTCAGCCGTTGCCTTCGTCATCACATGTTCAGCAGGACGATCAAAACGAAAAGTTTCACCGTACAAGCCCAAAGTAATTGCATCCAAAACACTAGATTTACCCGAACCATTAGGTCCCGTAATAGCAAACACCCCACCATCGACTATAGGAGATTTATCAAAATGAATTCGACTTTCCCCTTCTAGCGAGTTGATGTTTTTAAAATAAATATTAAGTATTTTCATAAGACACAATTTTCAAAGCTAATACACAAGGTACAGCTGTAGTTAATCCCCGTTAATTTATTTTAATAACAGAGTTAAATGATACATTCCGTCATTATAATTGAGTTAAGGGTTCTAATACATGTTTTGCTTCGGTATTAAATTGTATATGGTAAAAAAGGGGACAACCGCTGAGCGTTAAAAAAACGACTTAACTTAATTTTATTAGCCAAAACAAAGATTAGTTTTCATTTATTTTAACTGGAATTAAAAAATGAAATATAGCGCCTTTCTCGCAGCCATTTTCCACCCACAACTTACCTTGGTGACCTTTAATTATCTCTGTACATATTGATAAGCCAAGCCCGGTTCCTCCCGCATTTGTTTTGGTTTTTGAACTTTGAATAAATTTGTCAAAAATAGTTTCCAACTCATTTTCAGGAATACCAACCCCCTGATCAAAGACACTTAGCTGGAGCCCATTAACAACTTCTCCATTAGAACAAGTTACATTCGCAGGTTTTATGTCTATTTTAATATCACTCTTTTCAGGAGAGAATTTTATAGCATTGGAAAGTAAATTAAGAATAACCTGTTCAAGCCTCAATTGATCAAAACAGGCTAGAGTAGACCCTTTGGAGCTAATTGAAACTGCCAAATTATTTTCATTCAACCTTATCTGCTGACCAATAACACAATTTTCTACGATCTGTTTCAAATCTGCAACAGCATAATTAAATTCCATTTTCCCTGATTCTAACTTTGATAAATCCAACAGATCGTTCAAAAGGAATAGCAAACGGTTGCCACTTTCATTAATATTTGAGAAATATTGCCCCAGCTTTTGCAAAGACACAGACTCTAATCGCCTCGCCCCCAAACTAGAAAAACTTAAAATACCATGCATTGGTGTGCGTAACTCATGCGACATATTAGCTAGGAATTCTGATTTAGCTATATTAGCCAGTTCTGCTGCTTCTTTTTCTAAGCGTAATTTTTCTGTTTGTATTTTTTCTGTTAAATCATGCCAGACAATCACAATAATTTCTTTATCATTTAGCTTAATCGTACTGTAAATCACTGAACGATCAAGTATTGTGCCATTTTTATGCCTATGTTTAGCCTCATGCTTGCCTTGTCTATCCTGCTTCATCTCATTTTTACGGGCAAACAGAGACTCCCCACTTGTATTACGGTCTGAAAACTCAGTAAACTCATCACGGTTATAACCTAGCAACGCATGTGCTGCCGAATTAAATTCTAATAATTGAAATGTTTTCCTATCAATCAAAACAATCGAGTCAGGTAGCAAATCAAATAAAGTGTGGAAACGCCGTTCAGATTCAGCTAGTTTTTTATCTTTTTCTTTTTTCTGGGTAATATCAAAATGCAATCCACTACAAGAAATAGCATATCCATTTTCATCTCTTAAAATCTCAATACTGACTTGCACCCAACGTAACTGTTTACGTTGAGTCACAATACGGTATTCCATTTCAAAAATATCAACTGTTTTATCGTATAACGCAGTATAGAATGAAGTTTCAGCCTCATTAATATCGTCATAATGAACGCACTGCCTCCAACTTTCAAATACATTTTCAAAGCTGTTAGGGTCTACATCAAAAATATCATAGCTTCGCTTATCCCAGCTTAATTCATCCTGTTTTACATGATAAAAAAGAGTTCCAGCATTGACAGAACTCAATGCATTTTGAAGAAGAACTGTTTTATCTCTAAGCTGTTTTTCCGACTTTTTAAGTAACTCTGTTCTAATATTAAACCAGGTTGATAATACCCCTAGCTCATTCCTTTTATCATATTCAATAAATTGGTAACTATTACTCTTTATTGATTCTTGTATTTGCTTGATGATAGATTTTAGAGGACGCTCAACCAATCTATGCAAAATAAAAACAAGAACAAACATAAATATCACAACAACTATCAATTGATATTTTGCCATTTGTTGCATAATGATGGCAACAGATGAATAAAACACATGTTTGGGAACAACAACCCCCAAATACCAGTAAGTACCAGGTATTGTAAATAGTATGCCTGTTGCTTCTGCCTGATAAATAGCGTCATTCTCAATTTGAAAAGCTGTTATAAAATGCTGGTTATTCTCTTGTACAGGACTAACAATAATAGACGTGATAGCTTCGGCCTCATCACTATTTATTTGATTGCTTTCTTTAGCTATCTTTTCAGCTAACCAAACATCATCCGAACTTATCACCCTCACCTGTTTATTTTTTTCAATCTCATCTTTAAATTGTTTATAAGAAATCTGCTGTTTTGCAAGTTCTGTTATGTTACTAAATTCAGTTTTTTCTACAACATGAGATCCATTTTTTTGCTCAGGAAAAGAAATAAACTGCCCATGGCGATCAACCATAAATGCATAGCCTCCCACAGACTCTACCTGTTTATTTAATAGATTTTTGATTCCTTTAAGCTTCACATCTATGGTACTCACTCCATAGAGATCTTTACCTCTATAAATTGGAGCTGCACTTGTCACCATGGCTTGATGAGAGTATGGGTCTGAATAGGATTCAGACCCATACACATGATCCTTTTTTATATATTTAGTAGGCACATACCATTCTTCATAATGATACCCCGCCTCTTTAGGATCGTTATAGTCATCATAATATTCCAAGATATTTTCTTTATTTCTCCCCCAAAAAAAGCTACGTCTTTCTTTTTTAGCATTAAATAGAAAAGGTTCAGGCCAAACACCACCACCTGCAATAAAGCTTTTCAATTCACTACTATTAAAAACTTGGGGAATCAAAGCTTTATGTATTGTCTCTTCTTTTGGTAATTGGCTCGCCACACTAGCTAATGAAATAGTTAATGTTTTAGCAATAAGTAGTTGTTGTCTAACACCCGAAACCATCTCACTACCTACTCGAATAACAAGTTTTCGTGTTTCTTTCTCTAATAAAGGCTGAATTAAATGATCAATTGAATAAGCAGATACGGCTAGCAGTGCAAGCATGGTCAAAAAAAACCAAGCTTTTATTTTAACCAAAATGCTGTATTGCCAAGAAACAACCTTGGCTGGAAATATTTTTTCTAATCGGTCATTCATCTAGAATCTATACATGGTTAAGCCTTAATAAATAACAAGCTATTGGACATTAAGCATAGCTTAAAAATAACCTTAAAATTGAGTTGCATCAAAACATTAATTAAACAATGTTTAATTAATGTTTATAGTATCCTTTTCATATCTGCTAAGCTACTCGCAGGAGAGATAAAAAATGCTAAAAAATATATTACGCTACTTACTGACTTTAATTTACAAAGTTGAAGTTGAAGGCCTTGAAAACTATAAAAACGCAGGGGATAGAGTTCTTATCATATCTAACCACACGTCTTTTTTAGACCCTTTATTACTAGGTGTTTTCTTGCCTGACAATATTACTTTTGCAATCAATACACAAATTTCAGAACGTTGGTGGATTAAACCTTTTCTAAGCTTATCTACAGTTTTCCCAATGAATCCGACCCATCCCTTATCATTAAAAGCCCTTATTCATCACTTAAAAAATGACACAAGAACTGTCATTTTTCCTGAAGGACGTATCACCGTTACAGGTTCTTTGATGAAGATATATGATGGAACGGGCATGGTCGCGGATAAATCAGGGGCATCTATTTTACCCATCCGCATTCATGGCGCTGAATACACTCACTTTTCTAAATTAAGAAATATTGTTCGCTTACGCTGGTTTCCTAAAATCACAATTAAAATTCTGCCTCATACCATCATTAAGGCCCAACCAGAATTAAGAGGAAAATCTCGTCGTAAATTCTGTGGTCATATTTTGGCTGACCTTATGAGTGAAATGGTTTTTTCAACTAGCCATTATAATCAAACACTATTTTCAGGGCTCTTAGAAGCACGTACTATCCATGGAGGTAAACATACGGTTGCTGAAGATTTGGAAAGGCAACCACTCTCTTATGACTCACTTATAACACGTACCATCGCGATTGGTAATGCAATAAAAAGCATCACACAGTCAGCCGATAATGTAGGTGTTTTTTTACCAAACTCAACTAAAACCTTAAATGTTGTTTTAGGTTTACAGTTGTATGGTCGAGTGCCCGCTATGCTTAATTATTCTACAGGCTCCAAAGGTATGCTCTCTGCCTGTAGAACAGCAGAAATAAAAACAGTATTAACATCGCGTCGTTTTATTGACTTAGCCAAACTTACCGATGATGCAATTGCATTAGCTGAACACGTTAATTTAGTTTATTTAGAAGATTTAGCTACAAACATCTCTACGAGAGATAAATTAAAAGCCGCCTTTCAATCTAAAACAGCCGATTATTGGTATAAACACCAACAATATAGTCCTGATAGCCCTGCCGTTATATTATTCACTTCTGGCTCAGAGGGTGACCCCAAAGGCGTTGTTCTCTCCCATTCCAATATTTTAGCTAATCATAATCAATTAAAAGCGCGGATTAATTTTAATGCACAAGATGTGGTCTTAAACTTTCTACCCATGTTTCATTCCTTTGGCTTTACTGTTGGCACCATGTTGCCAATATTAAATGGAATGACCACTTTCTTTTACCCCTCGCCGTTACATTTTAGTGTTATCCCTGAAATGGCTTACGATACAGGTGCAACCATTATGTTTGGCACCAATACCTTCTTAGCCGCTTATGCTAAAAAAGCCCATGCTTATGATTTTTATAATATGCGTTATGTAGTCGCAGGTGCAGAAAAACTACAAGATAGCACCCGTGATATATGGTCTGAGAAATTTGGCATCCGCGTACTAGAGGGTTATGGTGCAACAGAAACAGCCCCTGTTGCCTCAGTGAATACCCCTATGGACTTTAAAAAAGGAACCGTGGGCCGTTTAATGCCCGATATGCAATATAAATTAGAAAATATACCAGGCATTGAAGATGCGGGACAGTTACACCTTTATGGCCCCAATATTATGCAAGGTTACTTATTAGCGGATAAACCAGGGAAATTAATCCCGCCTAAATCGACTTACGGTGAGGGCTGGTACGATACAGGTGATATTGTAAATATTGATGATGAGGGCTTTGTTAGCATCAAAGGACGGAGTAAACGTTTTGCCAAAGTGAGTGGTGAAATGGTCTCCCTAACAGCCGTTGAACAAATCGCATCATCAGCTTGGCCTGATGCACAACATGCCTCAACCAGCTTGCCTGATCCTAGAAAAGGTGAGCTGGTTATTTTATTAACCACTCAAAAAGAAGCAACACTGAAACAACTGATTGCTTCTTCAGAGGGTGTTAATGCTATTGCCTTACCGAAAAAAATCATTATTGTAGATAGTATTCCTGTTTTAGCCACGGGAAAAACCAATTATCCCGAAGTGACCAAGTTGGCAGAAAAATTAGCGTAGCCTTAATGAAAAAAAATGGAATCAAGGTTTATACTTCCTTGATTTCGTTCCACTACATCAAGGTTACAAACCCCTAAAGTTATACCCTTGCTATCATCTCAAAGCCATGACTAAACAAATTTATCCCCTGTTAATATCTCAGTTCCTTTCCGCTTTTGCAGACAATGCTATTTTATTTACCATTATTGCATTAGTCATGCAGTCTGCTGAACTGGCAACATGGTACGTCCCCGCATTACAAAGCGTATTTTTAGTTGCTTTTGTACTGTTAGCGCCGTGGGTGGGTGCTTTTGCTGACACACATGCCAAAGCTCATGTATTAATTATTGCCAACTTAATTAAAGCGCTTGGAGCAGGATTATTATTGTTAAATGTAGAACCTCTCATTGCTTATTGCCTTGTTGGGACTGGAGCGGCCATTTATAGCCCTGCAAAATATGGCATATTACCCGAATTAACCCATAATGATGCTTTGGTCAAAGCGAATAGCTGGATTGAAGGTTCTACTATTTTTGCCATTCTATTAGGAATGATTATTGGTGCAAAAGTTGCTGATTATTCTATTCAATGGGCATTAATCGGCACTATTGTTTTATTTATTATCTCAGCTCTCATCAGTTTACTCCTTCCCAAAAAGGTCAGTAAAAAAGCAGAACCAGGATTTAAAGTTATTCTTTTTTATCAACAAGCCAAGCTTTTCTTTTCTTCACCCCGTTCACGTTTTGCTATTTTAGGTGCCTCTCTTTTTTGGGCGGCAGCCGCAACTGTCAGGGTGATTATTATTGCTTGGGCTCCCTTGGTTTTAATGACTCAAAATGCGAGTGATATAGCTGAACTCACTTTATTTTTAGCTATTGGTATTATTGTTGGCTCCGCCTTAGTGCCCAGACTAATTCCCTTAGAATTTTTAAGACGCGCCAGAATTCCCGCTTACCTTCTGGCTATTTTTATTATCACTCTAAGCTTTACAGAGACTGTCTGGACTGCGCGAGCAGCCTTATTTGCGATTGGTATTGCAGGCGGAATGTTTATTGTCCCCATTAATGCGGCTTTACAAGAGCTGGGACAGGAAAGCATTGGGAGTGGTGGAGCGGTGGCTTTACAAGGTTTTTTTCAGAACGTGGCGATGTTAGTTGCTGTGGGTAGTTATACCTACGCAGCATCACTCCAATTAAGTCCTGTTACTGCTTTGATCAGCTTGGGTATTATGGTTTTTATTGCGACATTCCTCATAGCCTTACATTTACCTACAGCGCCTTTAAAAAAGAATTAATTCAATGTAGGAGCTTCCGCCCTCTGCGCGTTTGCTATATGACTGAAAGAAAGAACCTGTTTTATTCGCGTCGAGGGCGGACGCTCCTACTAGTCAGTTTTTTACATCAAGTAGATTATTTAAGGTTTCCAACCCACAATAAAACTTTCAACTAATAGCTCAACGGTATTTTCAATATTGTCGACACCCAACAAGTCAAGCTTACCCGTTAAAGATAAAGTACAAATCCCATGCACTCCCGCCCATAAAGCTCGTGCAGCTTGCTTACTTTCTTCTTCATTATATTTTGTTGATAGCCTGTTAAATTGTTGTTCAACAACACTAAAAATTTGATTGGTTTTTTGCTGATACCATTCTGGTACCTTTTGATCATCATTCAACTGATGATCAAAAATCATTCGCCAGCGATTATAATTTTGACGTGCAAATAACAAATAAGCCTTAGCAAGCAGAATAATTGTTTGTTCAGCGCTCTTTTTACTATCAAGCTCATTTAATTGTGTCGCTATATCATCTAATGTTCGGCCTTTAACATGCATAATTAAATCTGCCATATTATCAAACACCATATAAATACTGCCTACTGTGTAACCAATATCCATGGCTACTTTTCGTACATTTAATTTATTAAATCCTTCTTCTACCACAATAGTTTCAGCGGCTTTTAAGACCATCTCCTTTATTTCGTCCTGGCTATGTTCACTTCTTCTGGCCATCGTGTAAACTACTTTACTTATCAAAACTGTTACCTTACACGACATAAGCTTAGGAATCGACTTTAAGAACTAAGGATTTAATAATATATGAAATTTTTGGCGCAAAATTTTGGCATGTTAAAATCTATAAACTATTTAAATATCAGTCCAAAGCTATGAATATAGAATATCTTTCTGTCGTTGATAAAAATGATCAGGTAGTCAAAACTCTGCCTAGACATGAAATTCATGCATCAAAACTACGTCATAGAGCAGTCCATATCTTAATTTTTAATGATAAAGATCAACTGTTTTTACAAAAAAGGTCTATGAAAAAAGACTTAAATAAAGGCCTTTGGGATACATCTGCCGCCGGCCATGTTGATGTTGGTGAAGATTACACCGCTAGCGCAATAAGAGAAACAGAAGAAGAATTAGGTATTCATATATCATCGTCCATACAAGAATTATTTAAACTTTCACCGAGCCCTCAATTAGGTATGGAGTTTATTCAGGTATATCGAGCACACCACAACGGGCCTTTTGCTCTTAATGCAGATGAAATAGATGAGGGTAAATGGCTTTCAAAGCAAGAAATATCAACCCGAGTTCAGGATGATGATCCATTTCTGACCCAGACCTTCAAAATTATTTGGCGGCAGTATGGAGTAATGAACAAATGATTTCACAGCAACAATTAACTCTTTTTTACAATACTTTACTTAATTCTGAAAAATATGATGATTATTGTCCTAATGGTTTGCAAATTGAAGGTAATAAAGAAATAAGGAAAGTTGCTTTTGCTGTCTCAGCAACAAAAGACTCTATTGAACAGGCAATTATGCATCAAGCTGATGCCTTAGTTGTTCACCATGGCTTATTCTGGAAGTTTCATGGTCCAAAAACATTAACCGGCGCTTTTGCAAAAAGAGTTTTTCCATTAGTTAAAAATAATATTAACTTATTGGCTTATCACTTGCCTTTAGATGGGCATGCCGAGGTTGGAAATGCCGCGATGTTAAGTACATTATTAGACTGTACCCAACAACAAGCATTTGGCGAATACAAAGGCTTCCCTACAGGCATAAAAGGCATTTTAAAACAGCCTTTAACTGTCACAGCTTTAACTAAGAAATTAGAAGATATTCTAAATCACCCTGTTATTTTAGCCTCTACTGACAAATCACAAATTATTAATTCTATAGGTATTATTACTGGTGGGGCAAATAGTGAATGGCAATTAGCAAAAGAGCAAGGATTAGACGCTTATATCACGGGTGAAATAAGTGAACATGACTGGCACGAAAGCCAAGAAAGTGGCATACATATGCTGGCTGGTGGCCACAATGCAACTGAACAATTTGGAATACAAGCTTTGATGGTAAAAACACAACAGCAATTTGATTTACCCTGTGTTTTTATAAGCAGCGAGAACCCTGCTTAAATGATTAAATTCTTTGGCGGAGCGGACGGGACTCGAACCCGCGACCCCCGGCGTGACAGGCCGGTATTCTAACCAACTGAACTACCGCTCCGCAAAGAAAGCGTATTCTAGGTAGCTTTGAATTTTTCGTCAAGTTATTTTTTGAATTTTTCAAAAAAAAAGTTAAACTATAGACTTATTCATTTGTGTACACACTTCTTGTTTAGAATCATTATGAAAACAGAACACCATAAAATCACCATTACTAAAAAAGCTGAAATATCATCAACATGGTTAATTCCTGATGAATATCAATCAGTTCTGATTATTGCTCATGGTGCGGGGCACGATATGGATTCTGTATTTATCTCAAAACTACATGAAGGGATTGCAAAACATAATATTTTAACGGTTAAATTCAACTTCCCTTACATGGAACAAGGCTTAAAGGCACCCAATACGCCTCATGTATTAGAAGAAACATGGCAACAAGTTATCAATACCGTTATAGAAAAAACGGGAGTTACTCGTAAACAAATTTTTCTTTCTGGTAAAAGCATGGGAGGGCGCTATGCAACAATTCTTACATCAAAAGAAGATTTATATGCAGGTATTATTTTATACGGCTACCCTCTTCACGCGCCGGGAAAACCAGAAAAACCTCGATTCAATCATTTGAAAGTCATCCATGAACCGATGTTATTTTTTCAAGGAACTCGTGATTCGTTATGCCAATTAAAAGTCTTTGAACCCTTACTTGAAACGCTATCTCCCAAACCTACTTTACATATTATTGATGGCGCTGATCATTCGTTTAAATTACTAAAACGTATTGAGCGAACTGAACAATCTGTATTTGATGAAATGGTTCAAGCTAGTGCTGATTGGATTAAACATCAAGAATAGATTTCAGGCCTTTAAAATGGTGGATAACGCTATCGCTCATCCACCCTACGAAAGCAACAAGCTCTTAAAGTTACTGGGTTCCCCCCCATTATATTTATTTATATCAACATCTGGTTTTGATGCCTTATTGGCTAAAATCAGCAGTACAACCCAAATTTTATTTAGGTATTTACGTGGAAAATTTCACTCCGCTCTCAGCTTTGTTTGGTGGCGCCTTAATTGGCTTAAGCATAACCATACTTTTATTATTTAATGGTCGCATGGCGGGTATTAGTGGCATTATGAACGGCCTGTTCAACTCACCTAAAAACGAAGTTATTTGGCGATTTACATTTCTTTGTGGCCTGATCATCGGTGCCATTATTTTCCAATTTATGAGTCCTGATTTCTTTACCCCTCGACAAGGTTACCCCTTATGGTTGGTTGCGGCTGGTGGATTTTTAGTGGGGATAGGCACTCGCTTAGGCAACGGTTGTACCAGCGGCCATGGTATTTGTGGCATTGCAAATTTATCTAAACGCTCTATTTTTGCGACCCTCACCTTTATGTTGACGGGGATGATCACTGTTTACATTATTAGGCACTTACTATGAAACAAGTCCTTATTGCACTTGTCAGCGGCATTATTTTTGGGGTGGGATTATCCTTATCTCAAATGATAAACCCAAATAAAGTAATTAATTTTTTAGATGTTTCTGGACAATGGGATCCCAGTTTAGCTTTTGTGATGATGGGCGCTCTACTTGTTACGTTTATTTCTTTTAGATTAATTCTAAAGAAACCAGACCCTATTTTAGAAGAAGGCTTTCACTTATCTAAACGCACTAATATTGATAAAGCACTACTAGGTGGTGCTGCTATTTTTGGTATTGGCTGGGGAATGAGTGGTTATTGCCCAGGCCCAGCAGTTGCAGGCATTGGAACAGGTAATTTAGAAGCTCTAGTCATGGTTATCTCTATTTATGCAGGTTTCTTTTTTCAGAAATGGCTTGCCAATAGACCATAGGTAGGTCAGGTTAGATTTTTTAGCGTAGCAAAAAAATGCAACCCGACGTTCAAGCAAAAGTCGGGTTACGTTATTTAACAGGTTTACTTGTTGATTGTTAATTTATCCTCTTCTACATCAACCTTAACCACATCCCCTGCAATAAAATTTCCCGCTAATATTTCATTGGCTAATGGGTTTTCCAATTGATTCTGGATTGCTCGTTTTAGCGGTCTTGCTCCATAAACAGGATCAAACCCAGCTTCACCTAATAAATCCAGTGCTTTCTCACTAATCTCAAAACCTATATCTCTATCTTGTAAGCGATCTTTTAAATAAACAATCTGGTTTTTAGCAATCGCTCTAATCTGCTCTTGTCCCAAAGGATGGAAAACTACAGACTCATCAATTCTATTGATAAACTCAGGTCTAAAATGAGTTGAAACAATATCCATCACTGCTGATTTCATTGCCTCATAATTTTCTGAGCCTGATAACATCTGAATTTGTTCTGAACCTAAATTAGAGGTCATGACTATAACTGAATTTCTAAAATCAACAGTACGCCCTTGACCATCAGTTAATCGCCCATCATCCAACACTTGTAAAAGTACATTAAACACATCAGGATGCGCTTTTTCGACTTCATCCAACAATATGACTGAATAAGGCTTTCGCCTCACCGCTTCAGTTAAGTAACCGCCTTCTTCATAGCCTACATAACCAGGAGGCGCACCAATCAAGCGTGCAACCGAATGTTTCTCCATAAACTCTGACATATCGATACGTACCATGGCCTCTTCGGTATCGAACATAAATTCAGCCAGTGCTTTGCATAACTCTGTTTTACCCACCCCTGTCGGGCCTAAAAACAAAAATGACCCATTAGGCCTATTAGGATCAGATAAGCCCGCTCTTGAGCGACGAATAGCATTACTGACTGCTTTTAAGGCTTCTTGCTGCCCGATAACACGCTCACCCAACTCACTTTCCATTCTTAGTAGCTTGTCGCGCTCACCTTCCATCATTTTAGTGACAGGGATTCCAGTCCATTTAGAAACAACTTCTGCAATTTCTTCTTCTGTTACTTTATTACGTAACAAAGTCATATCTTGCATTTCAGCCTGTGAAGCTAAGTCCAATTCTTTTTCTAGCCTTGGAATTTCACCATACTGAAGCTCAGACATTTTTGCTAAATCATTAGATCGACTTGCAGCCTCTAATTGAAAGCGTGCTTGCTCCAGCTTTTCTTTAATTGAAGCAGAGCCTTGTAAAGCTGCTTTTTCTGCTTTCCATATTTCTTCTAAATCAGAGTATTCTTTTTCTAATTCAAGAATAGCCGCTTCCAAAATTTTCAATCTTTTCTTGGAGGCTTTATCAGAATCCTTTTTCATCGCTTCACGTTCAATTTTTAATTGAATCAAACGTCTATCCAGCTTGTCCATCACCTCGGGCTTAGAATCCATTTCCATACGAATCCGACTGCCCGCTTCATCTATCAAATCAATTGCCTTATCTGGTAATTGTCTATCAGATATATATCGATGTGATAAAGTCGCTGCCGCAACAATCGCAGGATCAGAAATATCCACACTATGATGCACTTCGTAGCGTTCTTTTAGTCCGCGTAAAATAGCAATGGTATCTTCAACTGTTGGCTCATCTACTTGGACTTTCTGGAAACGTCTTTCTAAAGCCGCATCTTTTTCTATATATTGACGATACTCATCTAAAGTAGTTGCACCTACACAATGCAATTCTCCACGTGCCAACGCAGGTTTTAGCATATTACCCGCATCCATAGCCCCTTCGCCTTTGCCCGCGCCCACCATGGTATGCAATTCATCAATAAACAGAATGATTTGACCTTCTTGTTTGGACACATCATTCAATACCGCTTTTAGACGCTCTTCAAACTCACCCCGAAATTTTGCACCTGCAATTAAGGCGGCCATATCTAACGATAAAAGCTGCTTACCTTTAATACCTTCTGGCACTTCACCGTTAACAATACGTTGCGCCAAACCTTCAACAATGGCTGTTTTACCAACACCTGGCTCACCGATTAATACGGGATTATTTTTAGTTCTACGCTGTAAAACCTGAATCGTACGCCGAATTTCATCATCTCGGCCAATCACAGGATCTAACTTACCTTGTTCCGCTCTTTCAGTCAGATCAGTGGTATATTTCTTTAACGCTTGACGTTGATCTTCTGCATTAGGGTCATCCACAGATTGTCCCCCTCTCATCTTATCAATTGCTTGTTCTATTGCTTGCTTATTAACACCGTATTTATTCAATTGTGCTTTTAAAGCACCTTTAGCCTCACAAGCCGCCAATAAAAACAGCTCACTAGAAATAAAATTATCTTGCCGTTGTTGTGCAAACTTATCAGTTAAATTAAGCATCCTCGATAAATCACTAGAAAGCTGAACATCACCCCCTGTTCCTGATACAGTTGCGAATTTTTCAATCTCTTGCACAATATCAGCGCGCATGGCACTGACATTTACTGCTGTTTGAATTAATAATGGTTTTATACTTCCGCCTTCTTGATCAAGAAGTGCAAGCATGACATGAAATGGTTCAATAAATTGCTGTTCTTTACCTACCGCTAAACTTTGTGCATCGCTTAATGCTTGCTGGAATTTACTGGTTAATTTATCCATTCTCATAATGGTTTACCCCTTCAATAAATTTTTTAATTAATTTAAATATGGGGGGAAGCCAATGAGTTTTCAAGTTTGGCTTAAAACAACAAGGCTTAACTCAGCTCTAAAAAACACGATAAAACAAGTCTTTATACTCATTATAGAGTTTCAGAGCAGACGAAATATTTTTCCAAAAAGGGGCGGTAAGCTATAGATATACAGAGAAAAACTATCCCTTAAGCATTGCGCTCTGCCAATAAATAACGTGAAAAAGAATACCTATTGATTCTTTTTTTAGCTTTCAGGTAATGCTTCAAATTCTTTTTTCTTATCTTCAAACCAGGTTTGCATTGCTTCAGGGTTTTGCATCAGTTTTTGTACTTCCATTATTGCTTTAAGGTGGCCCTCATCTTGTTGTTGAAACATTTCCATACCATGTTGTTTACTCATTTCTACAATTTCTTCAAAAGAGTTAGCATTAAATTCTTTATCACATGCTCCACCAAGCTGTTTACAGTTCATCGTTTTCATATCTTTTATCCCTTCTTTTAAATTTAAATTAATTTGCCAAAACCAGCTATGCAATACACTTTTAATCTCAAAATCAATCAGATCAATCCCACTCTAATAACTTCCATTGATTAACTTTTAAGCCTTTATCTAAATCACTTCCTCTCACATCCATATCACCATCACCATTTGTATCAATCAGATAATATGAAGGCCCTGCAACAGGTACAATTTTCACCATATACAATTTGCCATTTTTACGAAATTCCTGGATTGTTTTTTCACCTCTACGAATAATTGTAATATCAGGCTCTAAAGTTTCACCACTTTGTACAGGCATGGGTAGTTCAGGTGGCTCAGGAGCTGCGACAAAATCAGCATCATTCTCAGCCAATACAACGGTTGAAACAAACATTAAACTTAAAGCTAAAAATTTGCGCATGATATTCCCCTTGTCCATCAATTAATAACGCCATGATATTACAATTTTTATATTTTTACCTAAACAAGGCAAATTACAAATCAAAAATGGTGAATAATTTTACACACCCTTTATGACAATTTAATGACACAAACAGAATGAATCTGATTTTAATCAGTGTTTTTTGTTAAAATCATGGATTAACTAGCCGCATGAGTCATTATGAATAAACAATCTACACTTCCAAAGTTAGGAATCGACGGTCTAAAACAAAATTGGCGCAATGACTTACAAGCAGGTTTTTTTGTCTTTCTTATAGCACTCCCTTTATGTTTAGGTATTGCTATCGGCTCAGGATTCCCCCCTTCAGCGGGCATTATTACTGCCATCGTCGGAGGATTATTAGTCTCACGCCTTAATGGTTCCTATATCGTCATCAATGGCCCAGCAGGTGGATTAATTGTCGTTATGCTAGCCTCTGTCGAGTCACTTAGTGATGGTGATATGATGTCTGGCTATCGTTACACCTTAGCCGCAGTAATGATTACAGGCTTGATACAAGTTATTATGGGCCGTTACAAACTAGGCAGTTTAAGTGCTTTTTTCCCCACGCCCGTTGTACACGGTATGCTTGCAGCTATGGGAATCAGTATTATGGCTCGACAGGCTCACGTTATGTTAGGAGCAACTCCCGAACCAGGCAGTCTTTTCTCCTCAATCGCACAAATTCCAAACAGTCTATTAAATTCAAATCCAGAAATTGCAACCATAGGTTTAATTTCATTTGCTATTTTACTTATCTGGCCATACTTAAAACAAACTAAAATGGGTAAAATCCCCGCCCCTCTTGTTGTTCTATTATTAGGTATGGGCTTAGCTCAATTTTTTGGTATCCAACATGATCATTATCACTTTTGGCAAGCTGACATACATGAACATTTAATTGCACGCCCTTTTTTAGTCGAAATCCCTACCGACTTTACTGAATATTTTTACCTTCCTGATTTTTCAAAAGTATTAACCTTTGATTTTTGGGTCGCAACAATCACTATTTGTATGGTGGCAAGCCTTGAAAGTTTATTAAGTGCAACAGCTGCTGAAAAAATAGATCCTTACAAAAGACCGACTGATTTAGATCGTGATTTATCAGCTGTTGGCCTAGGCAATGTTATTTCTGGGTTTTTAGGTGGCTTACCCATGATTGCTGAATTTGTACGGAGTTCTGCTAATGTAGAAGGTGGCGCACAAACAGGATGGGCAAATTTCTTTCATGGCTTAATATTGTTGCTTTTCGTTGTTCTATTTCCACATTTTATACACAATATTCCACACGCTTCTTTAGCAGCCTTACTTGTTTTTGTTGGTTACCGACGTGCGACGCCAAAAATATTTGCCGATGTTTTAGCCATAGGAAAAGACCAGCTATTTTTATTTGTAGTGACTATTTTAGCCGTATTAGCGACTAATTTATTAGTTGGCGTATTTTTTGGCGTATTTGTAAAACTATTACTACATTTGTCTCGCGGTGTATGGCTAGACAATATGTTTAAAATTCATTTCACTCTATCAGAACAGGGCAATAAAGTGACCGTTAAGATCGTTGGTTCAGCTTTATTCTCCAATTTCTTACCCCTTAAAAAAGCAGTCGATAACATTGGACCAGGCAAAGAAATAACTTTTGATTTTTCTAATGGCTACCTGATTGATCACTCAATCTTAGTTTATATCACCGAATTCTGTGCCCATTATGAAGATAATTGTGGAAACTGCAAAGTAGTAGGCCATCCTCTAGAAAAGTACTCTGACCATGATTTAGCGGTACGATTAATGACGGCTGATGATAGAAAATCTTCATAAATAGCTTAGAGATAGAAAATAAATAGTGATAAGGTAGACCCAAAAATATAACTGGATTAAGGAGAGCCTTTCATGGCTTTAGTTTCACTACGTCAACTTTTAGATTATGCAGCGGAACATAGCTTTGCTGTTCCCGCATTTAATGCCAGCAATATGGAACAAGTACAAGCTATTATGCAGGCGGCTGATGCTTGCAATAGCCCTGTTATTATTCAAGGCTCAGCGGGGGCCAACAAATATGCTGGCGAAGTGTTTTTACGCCATTTAATTCTTGCCGCTGTTGAACAATACCCTCATATTCCTGTCGTTATGCATCGGGACCACGGCCCTTCTCCCACAATTTGCGCTCAAGCCATCCAGTCAGGTTTTAGCTCAGTTATGATGGACGGTTCATTACAGGAAGATATGAAAACACCGTCCACCTTTGAATACAATGTCAAGGTTACACGTACTGTTGTTGATATGGCACATGCTTGCGGGGTATCGGTTGAAGGTGAAATAGGTTGTTTAGGCTCATTAGAAAATGTATCAAAGAAAAGCAAATTACTAACAGATCCAGATGAAGCGGTTGAATTTGTTAATCAAACACAAGTTGATGCTTTGGCCGTTGCCATTGGAACTAGTCATGGTGCTTATAAGTTTAGCAAACCACCCACAGGAGATGTGTTAGTTATTGATCTTTTAAAAACATTACAACAACGCCTCCCCAACACCCACTTTGTTATGCATGGCTCAAGTTCTGTTCCCCAGGACTGGCTAAAAGTTATCAATGAACATGGTGGAGATATACCACAAACTTATGGTGTGCCTGTGGATGAAATTATTGAAGGGATAAAGTACGGCGTTCGCAAAGTAAATATTGATACCGACTTACGTATGGCTTCAACAGGAGCTATTCGCCAATTTATAGCTCAGCAGGAAAATGTAGCTGAACTAGATTCACGTAAAGTATACAAAGCCGCCAGAGATGCAATGCAAGCTCTCTGCCAAACACGTTATCAGGCATTTGGTAGTGCCGGCCATGCAGATAAGATTAAAGCAATTTCATTAGCTAAAATGGTAGAACGCTACTAGAATATCGCCAACAATCCTAGTTAAACAGGTTTATCACAGTATGAATAGACGTATAACTCTATTCATACTGGCCCCGTCTATTAAAGTGCTAAATACAGCTTCGAAAAAACATTCTGATACTCTGTATTAACCCAAAATTTCTGACATTTTTCACTCTTTAGGTTTTCGATAACAGACAGTTTTAGACTGCTTATTCCGAGCGTCACGATTATCGTGAATTAACCAGCCAGTTTCACATTAGAAACTTGGTAAACAGCCATTTCATTTTCACCACAATAAGCTTCGTACAAAAAGAATTTGACGGAAGGTGTTGACCTATTAGTTGCAGTACCAACAACACTAAATACTTGCCTGTTCCATGTCAGACCTACAAATGAAAATGTATTTTTCAGCTAGATAAACATAGCTTTAGAGAATAAGGCAAGTTGATAGCCAAATAATAAGGCGATGTCACCGTTAAGTGTGGATTTTGTTGGTTCTTAAGCCCTGCAGCATAAGTATCTACACTAGTCTTTTCTGTAACTATTCGCCCTATAAAATAGGACTTTAGCTCTTGGCTCCTTCTCCCCAAGCGGGGAGAAGGCTGGGATGAGGGGAAGAAAAAATACTTTCTTCTTCATTATTCTTTTTCTCTTTAAATGACAGAGCAAAGAAAGGTTGCAGAAGAGCACTTTTATTTTATTCTCCTCACCCCAGCCCTCTCCACCAGGAGAGGGAGCAAGAGCCAGGCTCAACCTATTGTTATTTATAGCTTATAAACTTGTGTAGATACCTATGCACTTGGAGCGAAGGCATTTAGGAGCCTCTTCAACTTTTCAACACTTAACGGTGACATAGCCAATAATAAAGCTCTTTGGGGTACATCTAGTTTGACTTTCTTGCTGTCATTTCAACTCAGGTTGTTTGATTGATATTGGCACCCTTGTCAGCACCGCAACCGTTTTCGCCACACCAAAATTCATCACCACAACCCGTCATTGCCAATAAAACCACTGTAATTAAAAAAACTCTCATAATCTTCTCCCCCTCAGGATTTAAGTATTTTTAAAGTTTACTAAATATCTGTATATCAAGGAAAAACTACCACATAAATAACTTGCTGAATTCAACGCCAGAATTACACATGATGCCGTCCTATTTTCAGCAAGATTAACTTTGCAATAGAAGAACTAGATCAAGTTGATTTTGCTCGTTATAACAAAAAAAGTAAAGCTCTGTTACTGCATTAATTTTTGTGGCTATCATCTGTGCTTCCATTTTCTACTCTCAACTCTGCAAACATCAGAACCAAGCTTTAACTCTTTCGCCTCGTTCCTATTTTCGCACGGACTTTGATAAAGCGATGTTCATTTTTTCACGTCAAATCCTTATTTTTCATAGGGATATATTCACCGTAGCGAGCTTACTTTTTTCAAATCAAACTGGCTTCGCAGCATTCAATTTCAGCCCTTTCAAACAATTAACTTCTTTTCTGTTACTGACTCTCAAAGAAAACAAATAACTCGACTACGGTTTTAATAAAAACAACAGAGCCCCTAGCCGCAAAATCAGGAGAGTTTTTAAGATGGGTTTATCAACTTAAAAATATCTGTCTTGTTAGGCTGGCTTTTGAAAAATCCTAGCTTTAACTAAACCACCTAAAAGCTCTAAAGTAGTTTTATTATTAGTTTGTAACCTATCAAATATTGTAGGGTCTATTGCACGATTTTCTCGTGCCATTGCCCACATTTTAAGGCCTCTTATTCGCTTTTTTGGTAATCCAGTTTTAATGAGGTTTTTAGCGTTCTTTTGATTCATAAGCTCTGTCGGTTCTATTATAAGTAAATAGCCTTCAGGCAGTACACTTTCCCACATTATATTCAATGCATCTTCTTTATCATCAAGTACTGCGAGTAAAGATGCCGCTGAAATTACATTAGCCTTTTTTTTTGTTAAATACGTTAGGTCACCAACCTCATAGCTTGCTTTTGTTCTATGCCATTTATTAAGACGTCGAGCTGCTTTAATCATGGAGGCATCAGTATCTATACCAGTTACATTATATAGTTTATTTGCTGCCAATCTTGATACCAATCCTGGGCCACAACCTAAATCAATCCATGTTTTGCCATCCCCTAATGGTAAGGCATCTACCGCTTGTTTATGTAAGTCACTATAAAACTCGGCACCTTGTAACCATGTGAATAATACTGCGCCTATCATTCTTTTTCCCTTGTTTTTAAACCCCTAACCGAGAAGCTCAGGAGCGTTTTTTGAGATCGCTTTCTCATCTTAAAAACATCTGTCTGGAACTTTTTGTTATCGGATTGTATATGACAGAGAGTTTTGGACGGATACTTCTGAACTTCGCGGTTTATTTGTTTACACCCATTAGCTCAAAATAATTATGAATTCTGTGCATTATCTAAATTTTGTACTAATTTTATTTCAACATGACACCCAACAGCATCAGCATATTTACGTAATGTAGATAACGAAGGAGAATGTTGTTTACTCCCTCCCCCAGATTCTAATCTAGCAATTGCAGGTGTTTTAGTTCCCATTATTTCTGCAACTTCAGCCTGAGTTAACCCTGCACTCATTCTTGCTCTTAATAGCTCATCAAAAACAGAAAATTCGTCCTCTAAATCATCATAAGCAATTTTAACTTCTGGATTGCTTAACATTTTTTGTTTTAATTCATTATGTGTCAGCATTTAATTTAACCTCATTCATTCGAGAAATAGCCACTTTAAGATCTTTGGATGGGGTGTTTTGAGTTTTTTTGATGAAAGAGTGCAGCATTACAATACGTTTATTGACCAAGGTGCAGTATAAAACACGCCCAATTCCTTCTTTTGATTTAATTCGCAACTCAAATAAACCATCTTTCATAGCTTTCGTGTGAGGCATTCCAAGGTTTGCGCCATAAATGTACATCCTGTCAGCAAGGCGTAAATACCTTGCCTGCATTCCTGATGGCATAGACGCAATATTCTTTTGAAGCGCTTCATTGTAATAAATAATTTCCTATTCCATATTGCTTGTATTAACGTATATGGTAACTTTTGCAAGAAAATAGTTTTATTAAAACCTAACCACGCGGTGACTGGCGTGTTTGCCTTGGTAATGGAGTGCGAGCACGGACGATTACCGAAGCAAACAGCCTGTCGAACGTTTAGTTATTTAGTTCTGGAGCAACGCGGAGGAGACTTAATAACTAAGCTTTCGACTGGGTACCAGTCACCGCGTGGTTATTGAGGATTTGGAGCGCAGCTCCAGATCCTCAATAACGCCTGCTTCAGCGGCTGCCGTAAGGGGCGCGTATTTTGCGGCTCTTTTGCAAAATGCGTGACGCTTACGGCAGTCGGCTGGAAGTAATTGTGTACGCCCAGCATGGGCGTGAACTAATGGTCGAGTAGACCGAAGGAACTTCCCCTTCAGTCTCTCACAGAACCGTACGTGAAACCCTCGCTTCATACGGCTCTTCATGTCCTGTAATGGTCAAGTTTTATTGGAAGTATTTTAAGCCCCTTTGCTCCATTTCCATTACACAGTTTCACCGTGACTACCCACCTGTTGGTTGCAGCCTATCAGTGCTTTTGGCTGCTCTTTTGTTAACGGGACTTCAAGACGACAGTTCACATTACATTCACCATATCATTCCATCCTAGCTCCCCTCCGCCTTAGCACTGGCAGTTACGAGCCCCCTCCCGGTTCCTCTTATACGAGTTTCATTGTCCCAGACGCTTCACACCACTTCCTTGTCGCATGGCCTGGTAGGATACTGGAGACAGAACTCCAGATTGCGCTACACTTAAAAAGTGATTTACAACATGTACTTATGCAACTTCGTGTCGCAAATAACAATGAAATAACTATTGGCGGCTCTATCGCCATATAGTTGATTGTTAAGTTATAAAATTTTAAAAGTCATCACAGGTTAATTTTCTATGAGGTTTTTCCTGAATAACTAATGACGTGCTCATTCGCTGAAATATCAAACTCCCCATCTAGAGGAATTCGTATTTGAATATGCCCCATTTTATCGTTAAGAGTTCGTTTTTCTTTAACTATAGCTTTCAGTTCTCTTTCAACCATAGGATCTCTTTTGATTTTTTTACTTACCTTGGAGTCTCGAGTTACTAAAAAACATGAAGACAATGCTTTTAATCTAATGATATTTTCAGTCTTTGGTAAATGGCTACGTGAATAAGGGGTAGTTATTGATAAAGGTTTTTCAGTAAGCAGTTCTTGCCAAATTTTATCATGATGGCCAGTTTGGCTACCATGGTGTGAAACTTTGAATAATGATGCAACTGGTAAACTTAATTCACTGATAATATTGCTATTAAAAATTGCAGACCAGCCGGTCTGGGGGTTGCCTGTTTCTTCTAAATCAGCCCCTAATACAATAGATAAATTACCAAAGGTGAAATGAAGAGCGACAGCATTAAGATTTTCACTTTCAGGAACTATATTTCTGACTCGTTGATCACCTTCCTTGATTTTTAATGTCGCTAATTTTGCAATAGCTTGTGTTGTTGCAACATCACTTGGTGATAGTGCAACTAGACGTGTAGAAACCTCTTGTCTGTAATCAAAAAAAGCATGTCTGTTTTTTACAAGTACTAACCTTTCTCTATCTTTTGTTTCGAAAAGAAACTTGATAATCTGACTAAACTCACGAATTTCAATATCAGTATTAGAGAAAATATCTTTTTTATACAGGCTGGCAATACTTATAGCCTCTCTTGACATTAAGGCACTAGAACAATGAAGTTTTGCCTTTGAACATGCCTTGAGTAATTCATAAGCACCAGCAATATGGTCTGAGTGCCAGTGAGTAATTAAAATACCTATTACGTCTCGACTTACATCAACACCTAGTCCTTGTAAATAACTTAGAGCAATTGGCTTTTTTGTCTCTGGACAAAGGCAACTATCAATTATAAACCAGCGCCTATACCCAAGACAAAGCACAATACATTCACCAATGCCAGGTCCAAAAAGTGATATTTCTGCGCAATTCTCATCAGGTAGCGAGCTCTTAATCGGCGAGAAAGAAATCAGCGTACTCCTCTGTCAGAATTTCAGCCGCTTTTATTTCTCCAGAACTCCACTTAGGAAGCCGTCTAAAACGAATATTTGAAAATCTTTGTTTACTATATTTTATTCCCTGTCTATACCCTATAGACCAGTAAAACTGTGCCCCAACCTGAATAAGGGACTGATCTTTATTATCAATTTCATCCCTTGATAAAATAATAATTTCATTTGGGTTTTGAGGATTTGTTAAATCTTGTAATTGAACTGTTAAATTATTTATATCAATACTTGTAACTACACCACTCCATTGTTGTTTTATCTCTTCTCTTGGTTCATTAAGATCTAGCCCTTGAGTTAAGTATGCATTTGCACTACGTTGCTGAAATGGCTTTTCAATTAATGCAGAATTTATTTTAGAATTCATAGTCGCCCTTGCCGAATTGGGTTCAGGGTAACGAAAATCATTGAGTCTGCCTTGATCAAGTAACTCGTAGGTACTGTCTTGAGTTGGGATGGCAACAGCAGTGCTCATTGTGTAATTCCCAAGTGAGTAGTCATAATATTTGAAGTTATTTGTTGAGCTAGGGTTAATGATTTATCCCAATGTTCATCGAGTATTTCTGAGATTCCGCTTACGTTAGAGTGCTCAATTTCAACATGATTATTAATACTAAAGGCCAATATCTGCTTTCCAGCTTGAGGAAGAACTGCTATTTTAGGTCTAATATACCCTTCAAGGTTGTCATTTGGCCTTGGAAGATTCATGATCAATTCCCAAAGTCCCATGTGTTCCTGCTTATCAGCTTCAAGATCATCGATATAGCCTACAGCATCACTCCAATATTTTTGAGGAGCTAAAAGCTGACTAAATTGTTTCCATTTATCTATATCAGGAATTTTTATAACTGATATATAATTCATTCCTATTTGTCTAATAGGCATTTCTGATAGAAATGAAAAAGTATGATTTATAAAATCTTTAAGAAAAAGGTGTTCACTTGCTTGAGATGAGCGAACTGAGAATTGATTTAATGTTGCTAACACTTTACGTGAATTAGGCAACTCAATTTGTGAAAGATCAGGTAGGTTAATAACTTCATCATTAGTATAGTCCCACTCTTCTACAATCTCTTTACGAATAAACCATTCTGGATGGAATATTTTAGGGTTCATATTACCAACTAAGACAATACTTGCTTCTTCACTAATTGTCTCCCAGTCACTCATGGCGATCTCGATGCTTTTGGATTAAAAATATCTTTCATTATAGAACATAAAATTCAATCTTCACACAAGTTAAAGAAAGTGAAGAAAATATTTTCGTTTTTTTGCTCTTCTTCCCGTTATTAAATTCCGTAGCAGTCGTCAGCATTTCCTTTTCAGAACTCAACGTGGCAAACATCAGGACTCAGCACTTGCTCTTTCACAATCATTGGGTAATCTATTCCACTTATTTTCTCTGAATCTAACTTAGTAGCCATCAATCCTGATTTTTCTTTTTTAGCCAGATTTTATTCACAGTGTCGAGCTTGCCTTCTCCAAGTCAAACTAGCTTCACAGTGATCAACTTTAGTTCTTTCAACAACAGTTTTCTTTTCCGCTGATTGCTCTAAAAAAAGAAAATAACGCCTAAATTAGCGCGCAGTTTAAAGGGGCGCGCTTTTTTGCTTCGCAAAGTCGAGTAGCCCGAAGTACTTCCCCCTCAGGCTCTCACAGAACCGTACGTGAAACTCTCGCTTCATACGGCTCCTATTATCCAACCGTTTCATTAAGTAAAACTCCAGTGTACAAACAATTTGGGCTCACGTTGTCGATAGCCTATTATCCAGCGTACCGCTCGGCGTTCCGTTTTTAATCGCTTATACTTTTTCTTTGCCCATCTTACTAGTTTTTCATTTAAGTAAAACAATACGCGCTTAAGTTCGGCTCGTCCATACTTTCCATAGTAATTTTTCCATCCTTGCAGGATGGCTCGACTGTAGTTCGCAATGGCATTAAGATTGGCTTTGCTGT
>Ga0209826_1000301_pt1 | contig 36161 bp, 30 predicted proteins | sample GOMGulsemesocosm_5_FD_184637 | JGI IMG/M metagenome (GOLD analysis project Ga0209826, IMG submission 184637) | Methane-oxidizing microbial communities from mesocosms in the Gulf of Mexico - GOM15C Gulf of Mexico (SPAdes) (version 2) | ecosystem: Environmental > Aquatic > Marine > Cold seeps...
ATCCCGATGGGTGGCGCGGCGCGCAACTTGTTTAACCTGCACAAGAACAGTGGCGGCGAAGACAAGGGCGCGAAGGACTTCTCAAGTATTCAGCAGCTGTATACCCGCGACTGATCTCCGAAAAGGAAATCACGTTGCAGTAAAAAGGCCCAGCTCTTTGCAAAGAGCTGGGCCTTTTTTTGTTTGATGGATAGCTGACCTTAGTTTTGATGGCCTTCATTCCTGTGACGTTTATTCGGGTGGCGTTCAGCACGCTTCGCTGAGTCTCCTCGTATTTTTTTGTGTTCTGGCTAGGTGCATCACATCATCAATTGCTGAGCTAACTTACCAAGTCGCTGTAAGGCCTGGTCGACGTTTTGTGTCCACTCCAGCGCACCGCTGAGTCGAATGGCGCTGCGGAAGTGATCGGTGTTGGAAAACATATCGCCGGGGATAATGGCTATGTCGTGCTGCAACGCACGCTGTGTCAGCTCTATGGCAGAAATTGAATTCGGCAGGTAAACCCAGAGCACAAAGCCGCCTTGGGGCTGCGACATCAGTGTGCCGCTCGGGAAGTGCTCGCGAACGGCGCGGCTCAGCTTCGCCATGTTGTCGCGTGCAGTGCGCCGCAGCGAGCGCAGGTGTTTGTCGTAGTGACCGTGCTGCAGGTAGGAGGCCATGGCACACTGGGGCAGGCTACTGCAACCGAGGGAGTGAAAGGTCTGCAGGCTCTTGACCGCCTCTAGGCTGGGGCCGGGCAGGCACCAGCCGACACGTAATCCCGGGGCGACCGTCTTTGAGAACGATGAGCAGTAGATGACGCGGTGCTCGGTATCAAATGTCCTCAGTACCGTTTGGTGGCCCTGCGCAAAACCCAACTCCCCGTAGATGTCATCTTCGATCGCCTTAATCTTATATTGATTCAGCAGCGCAACTAATTGCCGTTGTTTGTCCTCTGGCAGGCTGCAGCCGGTAGGGGTGCTAAAACGTGTGCTGATCAGCACCAGTTTGATGGACCACTGTTGCAGCGCCAGCTGCAGTGCTTCGATGCTCATGCCGTTGTTGGGGTCGGTGGGCACCTCGATCACCTTGAGGCCAAGTGCCTCGGCAATCTGTATAAAACCGTAATAGCAGGGCGACTCCACCGCCACGGTATCGCCCGGTTGCGTATTGGCGCGCAGGCAGAGGCTGATGGCCTCGGTGCAGCCCTGGGTAATGACCACCTCATCCTGATGGCAGCGTATATCTAAGCTGCGCATGCGCTGAGCGATCTGATTGCGCAGCGGGGCGTAACCCGGGGAGAACTGGTAGTTGACCACCTCACTGTGCTGAAAGCGTGCCGCCTTTTGAATGTGGTTCTGAATTGACCGGTAAGGCAGCATTGATATGGCGGGTATAGCGGCGCCTAGGTTGATGGTGCTGGGGCGTTGAGAGTCGGTCAGCATTTGTTTAATCAGGCTGCCCTTGGTGACTTCACTCGGTGTATCGCCTATTGAAACGGGGGCGCTGGCCGGCGCCTGATCGAGTCCAAAGCGCACGAAGTAGCCCGATTGCGGTTTTGCGTAAATCAGGCCGAGGTCCTCCAGCAGCGAGTAGGCTTGGTTCACCGTGGAGATGCTGACGTTTCTGGCTTGGCTGAGCTTGCGCACGCTGGGGACCTTCTGCCCCGGTTGGTAGAGCCCCTGTTGAATATCTTCGGTTAGCTCATCGGCGACGCGCTGATAAAGGCGTAGATCGCTGTCGACTGTGTTGTTGGGTTGAGCTTGGCTCATGGCTATCTCGGTCGGTGTCTGCGGGCATGGGTATAACTGTAATGCTTGAGCTTACTAATTTCCAAGTTTGAGGGGTACAGTTTGTCTGTAAATAGAGCAGTACAGTTGAATTAATTTTCAAACTGTATTGCTTCTTCGGGGCAGGGCTGGGGCTGCCGTGTTACTGCGAAGGCGGTGACAATAGCGGCCTATTGAAGCGGTGTGAGTACTGGGCGGTGCGATCGAATTAGATTCGAAAGTGGCACTCGTGACTTATGCACAGGAGGCAAGGCCCCATGCAACAAGTAATAAATACAGACTTAATCACCGATACCGGGCAGTTTTCTGGCCGTGCGAGTAAGCGAGCGCTTGCTCACGGATTGCTGGCCGTATTGATGTTCAGTATGACCGCGCCCTTGACCAAGCTGGCATTGGTCAGTTTTTCGCCGGAAGTGATCTCGGCCAGCCGTGGGCTGATCGCTGGCGTCTTTGCCCTGTGGGTGGTGATGGCGAAGGGTTGGAGTCTACCCAAATTGAAAGATATTGGTTGGCTGTTACTGGCCGGTTTTGGCGTTGTGGCGGCCTTTCCCTACCTGCTGTCGCTTAGCTTGGGCCATGTCAGTGCTGGCAGCATGGGCATTGTACTGGCAGGCCTGCCGTTGGTGACCTCAGCCCTGGCGCTGTTGTTGATGGGCGAGCGCTACCGCTTGGGTTTTTGGCTGTTTGCGCTCCTGGGCGCAGGGGTATTGGTGGTCTACTTTCAGCAGGGGCCACTGGTGGATACAGCGGTTGGCGCGTCTGCCTCGGTGAATATAAGCAGTCTGGGTTTTCTGGCGGTAGCGACGTTACTGGCTGGCGGCTTGGGTTATGCCGCTGGGGCACGAGTCGCTAAGTCCTTAGGTGGTTGGGCGGCCATCTGCTGGATGCTGGTGCTCTACCTGCCGTTCAGTGCCCTGGCGTTTGGTTACTCCATGGGCGCTATGTTGCAGGAGCCGGCGGATGTCGAGCGGCTAGCGATGACGGGCGCAGTACCGCTCTTAGCGGTGGCATACCTGGCGTTGGTGAGCCAGTGGTACGGTTTTAAGTATTGGTATGGGGCCATGGCGGTGGCTGGGGTTGGCCCGATTAGTCAGCTGCAGCTGTTGCAGCCGCTATTTACTCTGCTGTTCGCGGCGTTATTTGTGGCGGAAGCCCTGAGTGGTCTGCAGTGTCTCTACGCTCTGATCATTGTGGTGGCTGTCGCGGGCGCGCAGCGATTTAAGTAAGGCCACAGCTATTTAACCAAAGCCGCAACGATTTAAGTAAAATCATAGCGCTTTAAATCGTGCTTTGGGTTTTATTTAAGGTCCGACTTAGCGTCTGTTTTACTTGTATCTAGCATCTGTTTTATCATTGCTTGGCGTGAAATCTTTCGGGTTTTCAGGTGTTATGATGGCGGCTTTATACGCGTTCCGGTGATGGGGGGTGTGCAGCCATTGTAAAACGTTAAGGTAGAGGCGCTTGTTAGGAGAATTTGATCAGCTGTTTGTGGCGTTGAATATTGGAGCTGTGCTGGGGCTGTTGGTGTTGACTCGAATGCGCCCCTGGGTGGTATTTCTTTGTTCCAGTTCGGTGCTCTACCTTAGCGGTATCCTGTCCCTGGACGGTGTTTTACAGGGCTACACTAACCCGTCGCTATTGGTGCTGGTGCTACTCTACCTAGTGTCTATTCCACTGGAGCGCACCTCGTTGCTGCGCGGCATTACAGGCCTGATCACCGGTGGTTCAGAGGCCCGCTCGGTGTTTCGCCTGAGCTTGTTCAGCGGGCTCTTCTCCGCGTTTGTTAACAACACCGCCGTGGTGGCCTCGATGCTGGGGCCTATCAAGAGGCAGAGCGCCATCGACGCCTCAAAACTGCTGTTGCCGCTGTCTTATGCCTCGGTGATTGGCGGCACCCTGACATTGATCGGCACCTCAACCAACCTCATCGTAAACGGTTTTGTGCAGCAGCACGGTTACCCCTCGCTGGGTTTCTTTGATTTTACCCTGATAGGCGTGCCGGTTTTTTTCTGTTGTCTGTTGGTTCTAGTGTTCGTTGCGCCGCGGGTGTTAAAGGTGCGTGGCGGCGATAAAACCAGCACCGTGCAGGAGTATTTTCTAGAGCGCCGAGTTGCCGAAGGCTCTACGCTGGACGGTTGCACGGTACAGGATAACGGTCTGCGGCAGCTGGAAAAAATGTTCCTGATCGAGGTGATTCGCGGCCATCAGGTAATGGCGCCGGTTGCCCCCCATGAAATTATTCAGGCCGGTGATGTGCTGGTGTTTTCCGGTGATCTCTTGGCGTTGGATCTGCTCGATGATTTTGATGGTTTGCAGACGCTTGAAAGTTTCGACCAGCAGGTGCGCGACAACCTAGTGGAGGTCATCATCTCACCCACGTCGAGCCTCGTGGAGCGCACCATTAAACAGGTGGACTTCCGCGCTAAGTTTGATGCGGCCGTGGTGGCGGTACGCCGCGGCGATCAGCGTTTGGGTGGCGGTCTTGGAAAGCTCAAATTACAGGCGGGCGATGCCTTGGTGTTGGCGGTGGGAGAGGATTTTGTGCGCCATCGTAATATCGGCTCAGACTTTATTCTGGTTGGCGAGGTGGAGAGCAGCCGTGCCCTCAGCCGCCCGGTGGAGCTGGCCATGCTGCTCGGATTTGGCGCCATTGTTGGCTTGGGTGCCACGGGTTTTGTACCGTTGCTCAAGGGACTGCTGGTGCTGTTGGCGTTGTTGATGGTGTTTAAAGTGATCAGTAAGGAAGACATCAAAGTGCGCTTCCCCTTTGAGTTGGTGGTGGTGATCGGCAGCGCATTGGCGCTGGCGCAGGCTATGTTTCAAACGGGTTTGGCGGATAACATCAGTGGCCTAGCCGGCGAATACCTCAGTGGCCTGACGCCGTTTATGGCGCTGGTGGGCGTGTTTGTCCTGTCCTGGTTGCTCACCGAGATGATCACCAACAACGCGGCAGCGGCGATCATGTTCCCGCTGGCCATTGCTGTGTCGTCGCAATGGAGTGCGGACTATATTCCTTTTGTCATGGCCGTGGCCTTCGGCGCCAGCGCCAGCTTTCTATCGCCCTATGGTTATCAGACCAACCTGATGGTCTATACCGCGGGTAACTATCGAATCAGCGACTACCTGAAGCTGGGTGGCCCAGTGCTGCTGGTCTACGGCTCAAGTGTGCTGCTGATGATATCCATCATTTACGGTGTGTGATGCTGTTCTAAGCAGTACCGCAAAGCGCTAACCACTGGTCGACGGCTTTGTTCTGCGGTGATTGCGTGTGTCGAATGATATAGAAGCGGCGCATCATGCTGCGGCGTGTGACGAGGGGTACCAGCAGTCCGTGTTCGATCTCTTCTGCCACCGCTAACTCTGATAAGCAGCCGACCCCGAGTCCGGCTTTAACTGCATTTTTTATGGCGTCGTTGTGGCCCAGCTCAAGCGTGATGTCGAGGTCGGGTAGCAGGCCATGCATCGCTCGGTCGAAGGTTTGGCGATGCCCAGATTTGGCTTCACGCAGTACCCAATTGCAACTGAGTAAGTCCTTGTCAGTGAGCCTTTGTTTGTTTGCCAGCGGATGATCCGGTAGGCAGAACAGGCACATACGGTCTTCCAACCACGGCTGTATATCGAGGTCAGAGTGATTCACCTCCGCTTCAATCAGACCAACGTCCACGTCAAAATTTAAAACCTTCTCGACTATTTGTGGTGTGTTGCCCACGGCAATATCGACTTTACTGTCCGGCTGTTTTTCAAGGTATGCGGCCAGATACTTCATTGCCAGGTAGTTGCCTATGGTATAGCTGGCCCCAACCCTCAGCTGCTGTAATTCAGTTTTAAGTTGTAACTCTCGATCAAATTCCAGCGCGTGGGCCATGAGCCGCTCGGCTTTTGAGCGAATTTCCCGACCAAAACTATTGAGCTGTAAACGTTTTGCGCTGCGATCAAACAGGCGCATGTCGTAGCGGCTTTCAAACTCTTGCAGTGCGGCACTGGTAGCGGATTGCGACAGGGCTAAGGCTTCAGCGGCGCGGCTGATGCTTTCGTCCTTGGCGACGGCGAGGAAAACTTGCAGGTGGCGCAGAGTGTATTTCATGTGATTCGTGTATCGATTTAGTCGATGGATACGACTAATTTATCCTGTTTTAGTGAGGATGCAAGCGCTGTGTATTTTGGCGGAGGGTGGTGGGTAGAGGTTAGTGCCCGCGCTTCGAATAATCCCGCTTTAAGAGTGGTCGGCTTTTAGCACATAGCCGTTCAAGGAAGAGAAATAGAGGGCAGTTTCATATTTAACGTGCTTGGGTGGTGGTGCCAATCCGATCAATCTATTTCCTTTGGGTATAAAAATGAGGTTCTATTATTTTCTAGTTGGCACACTATCTGTATGGCTTTATTTTTGAAGATACGCTTCAATGGTTAGACATACCAAGTAGTCAGTTCGGTTTGTTTATTCGCAGCAAGAGATTACCAATCATGACATCAGCAGACTTTATCTCGGTCCATTTTGTCTTTGACGAAGTGTCCAGTGGCCTGTTTGCCATTCTGGAGTCTGTACTTGATAGCCAACAAGTCAGTGTGGATTCGTTGCGTTCAGATCTCCAGAGGCAGGGCTTTGATAATTTCGGTGTGACGGACCAGTTGCTGGAGCATGTCTTGCAGCAGGTAGCGGAAGGCAAGGCCTGTAAAGTAAAGCTGGCGGATAAACCAGAATTTACCGGCTTGCGTTTTGTTTTTGACGAGGTGGGTAAAACATTAGTCGCGGAGCTATTCCGTACAGAAATAGACCCTAAAATCACCTGCTCGTCGGTACAGAAGGCTATTACTGACGGAAATTTTCAGAAGTTCAAACTTCAAAATCAAGCCATAAATGACCTTGTCTCTAAGGCAGTAAGCAATGAACGGGGCCAGTTTACTTTGGGGCGGTTAATAGATGCCGAAGTTATTGTTACGGTTGCGGATGATCAGATGTCGGCGCAGGTGACGATTACGGCAGCGGAAGGGGGGGAGAGGGTTGCGCCCGCGGAGCTCAAGGCTGCTGTTTTGGCGGAGGGTATTCTTCCCGAGTTCTGTGATCTTTCGACGTTGAAGCATGCTCTACGTGACCAGCCGGTGAAGGATATTAAATTTGCGGAGGCACTTCCCGCTGAGCGCGGTATTGATGCGCGATTTTTTGCGCTGGTTGATGAGGCGGTTTATCACGATAAGCCCACTATTGATGATAGCGATATTGCCGATTATCGTGATGTTAAAGATTTTACCATTGTGGATGTTGGTGAACCTCTAATGCGCCGTGAGCAGCACACTCAAGGTAAAGACGGTAAAAATATCAAGGGTGACGTGATCGTTGCGGAGGCGGGAGAGGACACGCCTTTTGCCAGTGAGATGCTTGGTGTTGAGTTAGACCCCAGCGATAATAATTTGCTGCTGGCAGGCCTAAGGGGGCATCCCGTTGCGCTGAAAACCGGTATGCGGGTCGATCAAGTTATCAAAGTAATCGATGTGAATTTTAAAACAGGTAATGTGGTTTTTGATGGTTCTCTGCTGGTGGCCGGTGATATTGCGGCCGACATGTTGGTGGATGTAACCGGTGATGTAATTGTGCAAGGCATTATTCACAGCGCAAAAATCACAGCTGGGGGAAATATTACCTGCAGCGGCGGTGTTGTCGGGCGAGATACGGGTGGCGGTCAGTCAGAAGCGCAAGGCGATAAGATTGAAACGGCTACCCTAAAGGCTGGTGGCGATATAAGAGCGCAGTATATTAGTCTGGCAAACCTTGAGGCCGGTAGTGATATTGAGGTTGCGCAATATATCGCCCACTGTCACAGCGACGCGGGAAAGCGAGTGTTGATTGGTCAATCCAGTGGCAAGGGCTGTTTGATTGGTGGCTACTGTTATGCACTGAATTCGATAGAGGTTAACTCTGTGGGATCGGAGGCCGCCATTAAAACGCAGTTAAATGTAGGTATTAAGCTGGAAAAAGATTCAGATTATGAGCAGCTGAAAAAAGACCATTCATTGTTGTTACTGAAAGTGGAAAAGCTTGATGCAATCTATAAGCAGTTTGTCGAGCTGAAAGAGGCTAACAAACTCTCTGATGAGAAAAAGAAGAAAGGGGAAAAGCTGAAGGCGGCGATTAAAACTCTGAACGCTGAAATTGAAGTGGTCTGCTGCAAGATTACAGGGATTGAGGCGGTTGCAGAGGGGGGCGCCGATGGCGCTCTGGTGCTAGTGACCAAAAAAACCTACCCAAATGTGATGTTTTCGATTGAGGGAGTGGATTTTACCGTGAGGCAGGAGGGTCGAGGGGGGATCTTTACCCGGTGTGCCAAAGAGGTTCACTGGAATAGTGATCTCTCCTCCCGTTAACCCTCCTCGACTTTTATTAAGAGCCTATTTATAGGCCGCTTCCAACTTATCCAAAAATTCTTCGAACATGTCGGCCGGTAGATCATTAATGCCTGCTGCGGCCGCGCGACCGCCACCGGTTGGAAATTGACGACACAGGTCGACGGCACCGGTTTTGTTGTTGATGGGCGCGCGCACGCTTACCAGGTAATTGCCGTTGGCTTTCTTGGTGAGAACCGCGTGGGCGCGGTCGGGGTTTTGGTTGGCGAGATCGTTACTGTAAACACCACTGACGCGACGCGCCCAACCTTCATTGGGCAACACAAACACCGCGCTGTTTTCAGTCGCTGTGTGTGGTTGTAAGGCTGCTGCTGAGGCCATGTCTTCAATGTAGCCGTTTTCCAACTTCAAAAAATCAGACCCTTTACCTTGGGAGACGCCACTCTTAATAAAATCCAGTGGATTGGCGTATTGCACCAGTTTTCGGTAGAGCTCGGCGGGCTCGAAGTGCAGGTCAGCGAGGTCGGAGCCGTAACCGTTGTAGTTGATGTAGATGCCGAGGTTTTCCAGTAGCTGGATATCGTCGGCGTTTAAATCGGTGCTAGCGGCGAGTGCCTGCGCGCTCTTTTTTAAGTTGTCGCCAAACGCGCCGGTGATGGCCCAGTTGATAAACTCACCTTTTAGCTTCGCATTGATCAGAATACTGGTGCAGGTATCAGCGGCCTCATTAATGATGGCGGTTAACATCTCGTGTGCTGGGATGTCGCCGGGGAAGTGGTGGTCGACATAAAGTACCTCGGCGCCAGCGTTAAGTGCACGCTCTAGTTCACCGCTGTTTTTATCCATCGAAATGTCGAGAACCGTTATCTGATCGCCAGCTTTTGCGTCGACTTGTTTAAGCAGTGATATGTCGCGCTTAACGCCGGTGATTAACGTGGCGTTACGTGGCTCGCTGTTGCGTAATTGAATCAGCGCACAGATGCCATCGGCATCGCCATTGAATACATCGTAGTTGTTCATCGCTTAGCTCTTTTGTTGTTTTTTTATTCTGTTTGTCAGGAAGAATCAGATTTTTGGCCAAAAAAAAGCCGCTTAAGCATTTCTCTTAAGCAGCTGCCTACATGGATGTAGGTACATCGCCCTTGTCTGGAACAAAAGGGCGTGCGCCTATAAAAATATAGATGCGTCGATTGCGCGGTTAAATTACAGCGCGTTCAACGTTTTGTACAAGCTGATCAGCTGGACTTCGTTCATGTCGTCGAGCTGAGCCGCAACCGCTTCCAGTTTGACGCGGATGTCTTGCTTCATGTCGTCACTTGAAACAGAAGTGTCGATACCGGCCAGATCCAGGTCGCTAACAATCATGCCGGCGCCAACCGTGCCGTTGCTGATGCGGTCGATAATTACGAAGGCACCGGTGATGCGGTTGTCCTTGTAGTTATCAAAGATAACCGGCAGGTCAAAGCTCAAGTCACACAGACCAATTTCGTTCAGGCCCAGGGTTTCCGCTGGGCTGGTTTCCATCGTGTTGACGTCGATCTTGTGCTCGATAGCGGCGATGCTGCCCTTGGCTTTCTTGCTGATGAACTTCACTGCGTATTGCTTGTGCAGTTTCATCTCTTCTTCGTCCATCCAGATCACGTGGGCTTTTACGCCCTTGCTGACGTGCGGCAGGTCGCCTTTCTTAACCAGCATGTCGCCGCGACTCACATCGATTTCGTCTTCGAGGGTCAGGGTAACGGCTTCGGCCGCGCCGGCTATTGCCAGTTCGCCATCAAAGGTAGAGATGGTTTTTACTTTGCTCTCTTTGCCCGATGGCAGCGACACAACAGCGTCGCCAGGCTTGATGGTGCCAGAGGCGATGGTGCCGGCAAAACCGCGGAAGTCGAGGTTTGGACGAATCACGTACTGCACCGGCAGGCGGAAGTTTTCCAAATTACGGTCTTTGGAAATCTCGATGCTCTCGAGGGTTTCCATCAGCGTTTCACCTTCGTACCAAGGCGTGCTTTCTGAACGGTTTACGACGTTGTCGCCACGCAGTGCAGAAATCGGTGTGAAGCGAATGTCTGGGACATTCAGTGTCTTGGCGAACTCTTGGTAGTCGGCAACGATTTCGTTGTAACGATCTTCAGAGAAATCGACCAGATCCATTTTGTTGATGGCAACCACAAGGTGCTTAATGCCCAACAGAGAAGCGATAAAGCTGTGGCGGCGAGTCTGGGTCATCATGCCGTGGCGGGCATCAACCATGACGATGGCCAGATCACAGTTGGACGCGCCGGTGGCCATGTTGCGGGTGTACTGCTCGTGTCCCGGGGTGTCGGCGATGATGAACTTGCGCTTGTCGGTGGTGAAGTAGCGGTAGGCAACATCAATGGTGATGCCCTGCTCACGTTCACTCTGAAGACCGTCTACCAGCAAGGCTAGATCGAACTCGCCGTCGGTGGTGTTGAACTTCTTTGAGTCGTTTTTAATCGCCGCTAGGTGATCTTCAAAAATCATTTTTGAATCGTGCAGCAGGCGACCAATCAGCGTGCTTTTACCGTCGTCGACACTGCCGCAGGTCAAAAAGCGCATCAGTTCTTTGTTTTCGTGCTGGTCTAGGTAACCCAGGATATCGTCTTCAAGCAGCGTGTTAGCTTCAATCATGTCAGTCTCTTCTATTCAGTGGCTGCGGTCTGCTCACGCAGCAAATTTAATTGTTTGGGCTTCTTCTTCGAGAAGGCTAGAAGGTCTCTCTTAGAAATAACCTTCCATCTTTTTCTTCTCCATGGAGCCGGCGGAGTCGCTGTCGATCACTCGTCCCTGGCGTTCGGAGGTCTTGGTCAACAACATCTCCTGAATGATCTCTGGCAGGGTTGCGGCATCAGATTCAACGGCGCCAGTCAGTGGGTAGCAACCCAAGGTACGGAAGCGCACATTTTTCATCATCGGTACTTCGCCCTCTTCCAGCGGCATGCGCTCGTCGTCGACCATGATCAGCGCGCCATCGCGTTCAACCACTGGGCGTTTCTTGGAGAGGTACAGATCAGGAATCTGAATGCTTTCTTTGTAGATGTACTGCCAGATGTCCAACTCAGTCCAGTTAGACAGAGGGAATACACGGATGCTTTCGCCCGGGTCTACTTCACTGTTGTAGATGCTCCACAGCTCTGGACGCTGGTTCTTTGGATCCCAACGGTGGTTCTTGTCACGGAACGAATAAATGCGTTCTTTGGCGCGTGATTTTTCTTCATCGCGGCGCGCGCCACCGAAAGCGGCGTCGAACTTGTGGTGATTCAACGCTTGCTTCAGACCTTCGGTTTTCATGATGTCTGTGTGTTTGGCGCTGCCGTGGCTGAACGGACCAACACCCATGGCGATGCCATCTGGGTTGATGTGGGTCAGCAGATCGCAGCCGTATTCTTTGGTTACGCGATCGCGGAACTCGATCATCTCGTGGAATTTCCACGTGGTATCAACGTGCAGCAATGGGAAGGGAATCTTGCCCGGGTGGAAGGCTTTACGCGCAAGGTGCAGCAACACCGAGGAGTCCTTACCCACTGAGTAGAGCATCACCGGGTTGTCGAACTCGGCCGCTACTTCACGGAAGATTTGAATGCTTTCTGCTTCTAATGATTTTAGATGCGTCAGCTTGGCTGGGGAGAGAATGTCTGTGCTCATGATGGTTACCTAATATTTTAAATAATCTAAGGCTTCATGTGCCGCGATGGGCCCCATGAAACCCGCGCTCTGCGCGGGTGTAAGTGTGTGCCTGCGCTAACCATCAGCGCGCGGCGAGCAGTCCGGTATCGATGAGTTTATCTATCACCACCGCCACGGCGTCGCTCATGTCGTATTCAGACGTGTCTATGCGCAGCTGTGGATTTTCTGGTACCTCGTATGGGGAGTCGATACCGGTAAAATCTTTGATCTTGCCGGCGCGCGCCATGGCGTAAAAGCCTTTCCGGTCGCGCGCTTCGCACACCTCAATCGGTGTCGATACGTGAATCTCAATATAGGCGCCGACGTTTTCAATCATGCAACGCACGGTTTGACGCGTGGCGGCGAAAGGCGCAATAGGCGCGCAGACCGCGACACCACCGTTCTTGGTGATCTCACTGGCAACGTAGCCAATGCGCTCGATATTGAGGTTGCGGTGCTCTACCGAGAAAGTCAGTTCGCTCGATAAATTCTTACGAACCACATCGCCGTCCAGCAGCGAGACTTGTCGGCCGCCCAATTCACGCAATTTTACCATAACGCCGTTGGCCAGTGTGGACTTTCCAGACCCAGAGAGCCCCGTGAATAACAGGGTGAAACCTTGCTTCGAGCGTGGTGGTAGGGTGCGATTTAGCTCTTCAATCACCTCTGGGTAGGAGAACCAATCGGGTATGCCCTTGCCCTCGCAAAGTAATTGCTTGAGTTCGCCACCGGATAAATAGAGCCCGGCCTCGCCTGACATTAGTTCGTGCTCTTCGCAGAACTCACCGCGCTCTTCGACGTAGCGTAGGAAAGGCGCTTTTAAGATTTGAATCTTCAGCTCACTTTGCAGGGAGCTCACCAGCTCCTGTGCTTCGGTGGCGCCGTAGTAGTGACCTCCACGGTTATTGCGGCCGGGGCCTGCGTGGTCGCGCCCCACAATAAAGTGGCTGAAACCATAGTTCTGACGAATGATGGCATGCCACAGAGCTTCGCGCGGGCCGGCCATGCGCATGGCCAGTGGCAGCAGGGCGATCTCAGCGGTGCCCGCCGGGAATTTACTGATGACCTTTTCGTAACAGCGCACACGGCAGAAGTGGTCAATGTCACCGGGTTTGGTGATGCCGACTGCGGTGTGGACCACCAGGTTCGCCTGATGTTTGGCCATTAAGCGCTTCATCATAATGACGTGCGCTTTGTGAATGGGGTTGCGGGTCTGGAAGGCGATGATGTTTTCCAAACCTTCTTCCGCAAAGTGCGCGCGCAGCTGTTGCGGGTTGCGGCGGTACTGGCCGAAGTCGTAATGCAATGGAGGCGTGACACCTACGAGGCTACCGCTGACATAAACCGGGTTGCTCTCTGTGAGCAAGGTGCGCACGCCTGGGTGGTCGGTATCGGTGCTGCCGCAGACCTGCCGTGCTTCCAAACTCTTGTCGGGCGTCCATAGGTCGCCGACGGTGAGGTTGGCAATCACCACACCTTCTTGGTCGCGCAGGGTGACTTCATCTCCGCGCTTAAGGTCGGCGGCAAAGGCCTCGCTGATGTCTAAATTGATCGGCATGGGCCAGAGTGTGCCGTCGGCCAAACGCATGGTTTCAACCACCGAGTTGTAATCGGCTTCAGACAGGTAGCCGTCTAATGGCGAGAAAGCGCCGTTGAGCAACAGTTCGATGTCGAACATCTGGCGCGTGGTCAGGTCCCAAGATGCATTGGACTTGGCCTTTTCCTTTTCGGTTAGCAGTTGTTCGCCCTCTACATAGAGGTTGATCAGGGTGCCGCCGTGGGCGTTGTTATTATTCATATCGCTTCCTGACTGGTTGGGCTAGCGGGTAATGAAAGCCCCGTCTCACCTAGGTGAGCTAGTGATGGCCACATTATAGTCAGTTACGGTAATCTGAAAATCAGGAATTAACGGAGTCAAGTATCGATTTAATCGATGCTCGAGAGAGGTGGCGGGAGAGGCAATGAGGGAGAGGGCATTGTATACGGAAGTGAGTATTTGGTGTGAAGCGCGGCTAGGGTGCCATCAAGGCGCATGCCTTTAAGCGCTTCTTCGATACGCGGCATGAGCGTGGCTGGTAGCGTTTTCAATGCAATACGAGAGAAGGCCAGAAAGCTAGGCCGCCGGTTTACGATGGGTGGGGCCAGTAACGCTATTTCGTTGTGCTTATCGTGCTGATCGATATAAAACAGGCTGTGGCCGGTGGTGTGAATAAACCCATCGATGCGCCGGTTGAGCAGCATCAATACCAACTGTCGCTCGGTCTCCACTTCATAGCGTGTTATGCGCCCCTGAGCTACCGCCTCCTCAAAGGAATCCTCCATAATAAAGCCCTGCTTAATGCCGATGATCTTACCGTTCAGTTGCGTCAAGTGGGTGGAGTCTATTTGGCTGCCGATGTGCACAAAGAGGCTGGTGCTGATAGATGTCTGGGGTGTTGCTAGATAATGGGCATATGTTTCACGCTCGGGGGTGTGGAACGCGCCGATCATGGCGTGACTAAAACCAATGCGAATCTTGCGCAGCACACTCTGGAAGGAGATCAGTTCAATGCGCAACGGTACCTGGGCGCGTTGGAACGCCTCACGGGCAATATCGTTATAAAGCCCCTTGATTTGGCCGTCTTGCTCGTAGCTGTAGGGCTGGTAATTATTGATGCTCGACAGCAGTAGCGCCTGCTCCGCCTTTAATTGTGGGCTAGCGAGCAGCCAAAGGAGCAGCCAGAGCGTGAGGCGGGTATTGCTGGACAGTGCTGGGTGCATAAAGCCAAGACCTACTTAACCGAAAGAGTTGGCGTCTGAATACTCTTAACGTTAGCAGATGAATAGCAGAGCAGTTGGGAGTGGATGTCTGTTGAGGGTAAGTAATAACGGTCTCTACCGCTCTAAATTATGGGGTTGAGGTGGAATGATCGGCTGAAAACGTCAGCTGTTGATACTCCGTGGGCACTGGCTTTGACGCGCTTAAGCGATTTCGCTTCAGGGGGAGTCAAAGGCAGGGTGAATAGTGTACAATCCGCGCCCTCAAGAATTCATAATCGAGCGTCTCAATACCGGCCAGTTTTGGCTGGGTTAAGGCGCTTAATGGCTGAACACTACCCTGAGTGAACAAAGAACTTAGGTGAACCAAGGGCTATCTACATGTTTGATAAATCACAGACCATCGCTGACTTCGATCCAGAAATCTGGGCTTCAATAGAAAAAGAAGGCGTGCGTCAGGAAGAGCACATTGAACTGATCGCTTCTGAAAACTACACCAGTCCAATGGTGATGGTTGCTCAGGGCACTAAGCTGACCAACAAGTACGCGGAAGGCTACCCAGGTAAGCGTTACTACGGTGGTTGTGAGTATGTTGACCAGGCAGAAGCGCTGGCGATCAGCCGCGCCTGTGAACTGTTCGGTGCAGGCTACGCAAACGTGCAGCCGCACTCTGGTTCACAGGCCAACAACGCGGTTTACGCTGCGCTGTGTTCACCTGGTGACACCATCCTTGGCATGAGCTTGGCACATGGTGGTCACCTGACCCACGGTGCTTCTGTAAGCTTCTCCGGCAAGATCTATAACGCTGTTCAGTACGGCCTAAACCCAGCAACGGGCAAGGTTGACTACGACGAGATCGAAGCGCTGGCCGTTGAGCACAAGCCAAAGATGATCATCGCGGGTTTCTCAGCTTACTCGCAAATTATGGATTGGGCTCGTTTCCGCGAAATCGCTGACAAGGTTGGCGCCTACCTGTTCGTTGATATGGCACACGTGGCCGGCCTGGTAGCCGCGGGCGTCTACCCGAACCCAGTACCACACGCACACGTTGTTACCACCACAACGCACAAGACACTGCGCGGCCCACGTGGCGGCCTGATCTTGGCTCAGTCTGACGCGGCTATCGAGAAGAAGCTGAACTCAGCTGTATTCCCAGGTGGTCAGGGCGGTCCTTTGATGCACGTGATTGCGGCTAAAGCGATCTCGTTCAAAGAAGCCATGTCGGACGAGTACAAAGAATACCAAAAGCAGGTTGTTGTAAACGCGAAAGCGATGGCGGCTACCTTCATCGAGCGCGGCATCAACATCGTTTCTGGCGGTACTGAAAACCACCTGATGCTGGTTGACCTGATCGGTAAAGAGTACACAGGTAAAGACGCTGACGCCGCTCTGGGCGCCGCGAACATTACGGTGAACAAGAACTCTGTGCCGAACGACCCACGCTCACCGTTCGTAACCTCTGGTTTACGTGTTGGTACACCGGCTATCACCACACGCGGTTTCGGCGAAGTTGAATCAGTACAGCTGACCAACTGGATTTGCGACGTGCTGGCAAGCCTCGAGAACGGCACTTCAGAAGCCGTGATTGAAAGCGTTAAAGTGAAAGTACTGGCGCTGTGTAAAGAGTTCCCTGTTTACGGTTGATCGTTAATACGGACAACGAAGCAGTTAGCTTATAAAAAACCGGGCCGCCCTTAGGGCGCCCCGGTTTTTTTACGATCAAAATAAAGTGATGGCCATGTGTAGGGTCCCGATATAAATACTGTGCGGCTGTGTTGGGGGATAACTTTGTCCACAGTTGCGCTGCATAGCTTGTGGGTTAAGGTGTGGGTAACCTTCGTGAGGCCTTGCAGCGCTAGTGTCTTAGTGCTTTGGTTGAATTGCGAACAGGCATGGGTATTCTTTTCTGTTGGTCTTCTTTTTCTGTGTCGGCAGGCTCCCCGTGTGGGTCTACTGCAAATGAGGGGTTACCCAAAAGGTAGCTTTGTTAAGCTGGTTTAAAAACAGTGACGGGGCCTTTATGTCGATCGAACGTAATAAACAATGTGTGCTGGATTTCTTTGACCTTATGAACCAAGGGGACGCCGACGCTATTGCCGACAGCTACGCGGATGGTGGTGAAGTGCAGACCAAAGGCCACACTTTGATTTCTGGGACTTATGGGAAGGACCAGATACGGGCTTTTGCAGGGCAGATTTACGCTGCCTTCCCCAGCGGCATTACATTTGAAATTCTAACCATGACCGCTGAAGGCGACCGGGTTTCGGTTGAGGCCGCTTCAAAAGGCGATCATATCTCCGGCCAGCTCTACACCAATGAATACCATTTTTTGTTTGAGCTTACGGATGGAAAGATTCGGCGCTTAAAAGAGTACATGGACACGGAGCGCGCAACGGACATCCTTTGCGATGGGCAGCGGCCCCAAACTTGAAAGCCATTGGCTTAAAAGATAGCCACAAAAAAATAGTCACGAAGACATAGACCCAAAGGGCACAGGTATGAATATTTTAATTGTCGGCGGTACCGGTTTAATTGGCGCCGAGGCAGCGTTGCATCTCGCGGGTGAAGGTCATCACGTGTCGATCATGGCGCGCAAGCCGAGTCAGGCTCCGGCCATTGCGGCTCTGCCGTTTGTGCAGGGCGACTACGTTAACGATGAGCCGAGTCAATTTAATCTGGATCAATACGACGCGTTGGTTTTTTGTGCCGGTGCGGATATTCGTTACCTGCCTCAAGATGGATCGGTGATGCCGGAAGATTTTTACAGTGAGGTGAACGATCGCGCCGTACCGGCTTTTCTTGACGCGGCAAAAAAGGCGGGTGTGGGGCGTGCGGTTTACATCGGCACGTTTTATCCACAGTTGGCACCGGAGAAAATTGGCGTGTGCCCCTATGTGACCTCGCGTCACAATACCGATCTGGCCGTGCGGGCACTGGCGAGTGATGATTTTAATGTCTGCAGTTTGAACCTGCCGTTTGTGCTGGGTAAGGTGCCGGGCGTTGAGGTTGGCCACATTGATGCACTGGCCGCTTACGCCAAAGGGCAGTTAGAGGGCATGCCTGTATTTGCCCCCCGTGGCGGCACCAATCACATCAGCTCACTGTCGGTGGCGCACGCCATCAACAGCGCCCTGAAGGTGGCGCAGCCAGCCAAGGCTTACCTGCTTGGAGACGCCAACCTCAGCTGGCAGGACTATTTAGAAGCTTGGTTCAGTGCCGTCGGCAATCCACAAACCTTGTCTGTGCTGGAGGACGATCACCCGCTGCTGCCGAACATCATTATGTTTGCCGGTGCGGGTGTGTCTATCAGCTATGAAACCGACACTGAGCTGGATTATCCGCGAGATCAAATACCGAGTCTGATTCAGACCATTGCCGACGCCGCTCAGTAGTACGGGTGGTGAGCCGATGAGATCAATGTTCTCTGTTTGCGTTTAATCACTTAGCCGCAGCAGAATTTTGTTGAAAAAACCGGGGCGCCGCTGGGGCGCCTCGGTTTTTTTATGTCTGTTGGAAATGGTCGAGCGGCTCGGTTCGGAGCTTGTGCTAAGACTTATTCACAGGCAGGCCGCTGCGCCGGACCTCTTGTATTGTTAACCCCCGCTTATGGCGTCTATCCACAGGAATATTTGGGAGTGTTCAAAAAATCACAGCGCAGTTGCGTGGGCAACTTGTGGATAAGGTGATGGGAGCCCCGTGGCACTGGTGTTTTGGTGTGTTGATCGAGGATTGAACCGGCGCTGTTGGGAAGGGCCAAGATGTGGCTGGTGTGAGCCCTATTTGTGGATAAGGTGACTCAAGTGCCGGCTCTGCGGCGTACGGTCTGGCGCTGGGTTAGGTTTGATGCCTGAGTAGCCGGGTGGATGTGGGTAAATGACAGTCATTATAAAAGGCGAGCCGCAGGTCAGCGGCTCGCCTTTTATGTCGTGCGTGTGCAGCGTTTAGCTTTCGGCAACGGCTTGCTTAACGTCGACGTTTTCTGCCTGATTTTCGGCTTCCTGTTTGAGGCGCCACTGCTCCGGCATCGTGGCTTGCCCCTGTGCCAGCTGCAGATATTCCTGCATCGAATCGCGCATGCACTGCATGTAGAAATCCATATCACCCATCAATGAGCGATCGGAGGTGATACCCATGGTCAGATGTTTACCCATGCTGGTGATGCAGTGCGTCACACCGATACCATCCAGCACTGGACCCAGCGGGTGCATACCGACAATTTCGGCGCCGGCAAAGTACTTGGCGGCACCCATGGCGCCCGGCACATTGGTGATGACCGTGTTGACGCCAGGGAAGCGCGAGGAGAAGTCGAATTTGTCCATGGCCCAAGACTGCATGTTGCGCATGTAGAACGGCATAATGTCGTCCGCGGCATCGGCTAGGTCGCTGATCACTTCACGGGCCAGCGGGACGCCACGACCGGTGCGAGCGTTGATGCTGGCTAAACGTTGGGTTGGGTCTTCGATGTCGCTGCCCATGCCGATAAGCATGATGGAGACATGGTTGCCACTATCCGCGTCGGCATGCTTAGGGCGAATGGAGACAGGGCAGACGCTGATCAGCGACTCTTCCGGCAGGTCATCGTGGTGATCCAGGTAGCGGCGCATGCCACCGGAGACAATCGAGATGACCACATCATTGATGCTGGCGCCTTCGTGCAGCTTGCGAATAGCCTGCAGCTCCGTCAGCGGCCAGGACACAGAATCAAAGCAGCGGTGCGGGGAGATCTTGGCGGTGAACAGGGTGCGCGGCGCACGCATTTGCTCCGGCTTGCTCTCGCCGCGCAGACGTTTGGCCAGCTCCCAGCCCTTGGCGGCCATCTTGTAGCTGGCCTTCATGCTCTTGTAACTCTGTCCCCAGAGGCGCGGCATGGTCTTGGCCCAAAGTACGGTTTTGCTAGGGTTATCGCCGGTTACGACGACCTTTCCTGAATCGAGTTTAAACTCAGGTGCGTCGGTCATCAGGCTGTCGATCAGGGCAATAAAGGCCTTGCCATCGACATAGGAGTGGTGGAAGCGGATCAATATAGAAAAGCTGCCCTTGGCGATTCCTTGGGCCTGGTTGAGACCGTCGATGATGTGGATTTCCCAAGGCGGACGCTCGTGCTCCATCGGTACTGAGTTGAGCTCGATGGCGAGGTCAGTCAACTGCCCCCAGTTGCCCGGCTGCGGCAGACCACGGCGTTTTATGTGGTAGGGCAGCTCAATGTTCTCGTCCTGCACCCAGTAGGGGTAGTCCAGCTCCATCGGCGCTTTCTGTAGCATGCGATGAAAGCTTGGGTTGGCACTGATGCGGTCTTCGAGAAACGCCTGAATGTCTGTGAAGCTAGCTTTACCGGTAGCGGCGGTACACACCCAGAGGAGGCCAAGCGACATAGGGTTGTGTGGCTGATCCATGTTGTAGAACATGGCATCGGTCGGCGATAGCTGCTGCATGGTGACATCCGTAGGGCGTGTTTAGAGGGGGGCGATTGGTCGCGGATTGTACAGTAGCTATTTACCACAGCGCCTAATCCATATTAGTGAGGCTGACTCACTTAAGTGAGTTGGAGGTTGTTTGTTGGTTTAACGGCTCGTGTTTAAGGGATTGTTGAATCGAGGTCACGCTCAATATGTCTGCGCTTGAGGCGCGAGGTCTGATGAGCCTGGCTAAGACCCACTTCGTGCGTGCGGTAGAGTGACGACGCGCTGGCAGGACTTTATTAGACGCTTGGTTCAGCGCCCTAGGCAATTAGCAATCGTGCCTGTGTGGGGGATGAGCAGTCACTGATGCCGAACATCATTATGTTTGCCGACGCCTCTTAGTGGCAGACGCTCGGAGCAGTAAACGTGCGAGCCTGAAACATCAGGCACCGCATAAAATGAAATTACTTGGGAGCAGCGGAAGAGTGAATCCGCCGTTTGCATTGAGTCGACATTGAACAACGGGCCGTACTTTTGAGTGTGCCCTTTCAGCGAGTGCTTAAAAGCGGTAGTCGGCCTTGAAATGTACAAGACGGGGGCTGTCCACGTTAGACCAGTATGCACCGGAAGTCTCGGGGGTTGGGATGGCACCACCAAAACTGACCGTTGTTTTATCCGTCACGTTTTTACCTACGACGGAGAAGGTCCACTCACCTGAGGCACTGGTCAGACTGGCGAGCAGGTCCAACTTGGTGAAGGCTTCCTGTTGTAGGAATGGATCGTTTGCTTTGTCGATGTAGTACTCGTCACTGTGTATAACATCACTTCTCAGTGACACGGTCATACCGTTGTCGAGCTGCCAGCGATAATCGGCGTAGAAAGTACCGGACCATTCCGGGGCCGCTCGCAGAGAGTCACCTTTGGCGTTGCGCGAAAGGGTGACGGGATCACAATTGGCCTCTTGTGAAGTACCGGTTGCGCAGGTGGAACCGGGGAAGTCATCGTAGCTAGCATCAAGAAAAGCCACCGCTCCGCCTAACTCCAAACGTTCGCTGACCGCGAAGCGGAAATCAGCTTCGATACCTTGCGAGGTTGCTGCTGCAGCATTTTTGAAAAAGAAGGACGTGGTATTGGTATCCAGTACCGCGACCTGTAGATCCTCAAACGTTGTTTGGAAAACGGAGATATTGAGCCCCAAGCGGCTATTCATGAAGAGCCCCTTCATTCCGGCTTCGAAACCCGTGGCACTTTCCGGGGAGAAGCTGGTATTTTCCGGTAAGAAGGTCGATGCATTGAACCCGCCCGCCTTGGTGGCCTGAGTGTACGAGGTGTAGAGCATTATATTATCGGTAATATCCCACTGAATCGACGCACTTGGGTCGAGGCTGGTATCCGCCACCTCGGACGTCGGTAAGTCGGCTGTGGTAAATGGCTCAACGCCGAACCTTGTCAGGAAAATCTGGTTGACGAATGGGTTTATATTCAGGAACTGCGTCACCAGTGAGTGATCCACCTCTTTGACCTCATCGGTGTATCGAGCGCCCAGGTTGAAGCGCAGGGCTTCGCTGACATTCCAGGTCGCCTGCCCAAATACAGACCAAGCTTTGGTGCCCTCTTCAAAGTATCGCTTACCACTGAAATCACCTTCGGCCGGCAGCCCTAGGCCACCATTACTGAAGTTGACCAGCGTAGTCGATCCCTTCTGCTCGATCGTCCGGTCCATGTAAAAGCCACCGATGATGTAGTCAATCGTGGCGCCGCCTGGTGATACTAGGCGAACTTCCTGCGTCAGCTGCTCGAACTCATCGCCGCCATTACCTTTCTCGCCAAACGTGTGGTACCAGTCAAGCGGCGCCATTGTATTGGCTGAGTAGTTCTCTTCCTCGTAAGAAGAGTAAGCGCTTATTGCCGTTACGGTACCCAACCCGCTCACATCCCAATCGACCTGAACCGTGGCCGACTGATTATCGATGGTCTGGTGTAGGGATTTGTTGGTGGCTTCATACTGGTTAAGAGATTCGTTGTATTCGGTTCTGGCTCCGGTGCTGGAGATACCATCGGTGATAAAACCGTAGTTGGGGTCACGGCTCAGGTAGTCATCGATCAGCGGTGTTTGGTCGTTAAAGGCGCCACCTACGACGGCACCGGGCTGAATGGCGTAGCCACCATAAGCGACGCCTTCACTTTTGGATTTTCCGCTTTCCAGTTTTAAGGAAAGCTCCAGCGCGTCAGTCGGGGCCCACACCGTTGTCAGTCGTACCAGTGAGAATTCGTTTTCATTTTGATCGCGCTTACCGCGCAATACGGTGGTGCCGTCAGCCGCCAGACGCGTGTTGGTATCGATCCAACCACCCGAAAAATTCTGCTGCCCGGTTAGGCGGGCAAAAAGTGTATCGGTCACGGCGCCGGAAATGGCACCCTCGATATTGTGTCCGCTGTTTTCAGCTTCGTAGCTGGTGCTGATATAGCCTTCGGTTTCCTCCGTGGGGCGGCGAGTTGAAATGACAATCGCGCCGGCGACGCTGTTTTTTCCTTGCAGAACACCCTGCGGGCCTTTGAGCACTTCGATACGCCCAACGTCAAGGAAAGGTGAGTTAAACTGGACGCTTCGACTGACGTAAACACCGTCGATAAACATGCCGACGGCCTGCTCGGCGGCTGAGTTAGTGGTGCCTGTGCCCACGCCGCGGATGCTGATTGTTTTTGCTCCGGGAGACTCGCCGAAATTAACATTGGGCAAGCGTTCAACCAGATCTTTGAATGAGGTGATGTTGCCCTGATCAAGCGTATTGCCGTCCACTACCTGGATGGACAAAGGTACATCGCCGAGGCCTTGAACACGTTTCTGGGCGGTGACAAGCACTTCCTCCAACACTTGAGCGGACAGTGCTGGAGACGTCAGTAGTCCTGCGATCGTGAGAGCGCTGGCGAGGCCGCGAGGGGCATTTATTGTTAGCATTTTTTATCCCTTAATTATTTTTATTATGTTGTCGACATTTTTTCGGATAAACGTTTGTTTTTTCAAGTTATATCCAAGATGTGTTTTTTAAAACACATCTAAGTGGCTTTCCGAATAAAATAGTAGCAAGTTGGTTATCACGTTTCCTCTGCAAATAAATCTTTGAGGCCGCAGCTCGGTGATGAATGGGTAGGCGGTAATGGGCACACACTGTCGTTTGATTTTTTCGCGTTACGTTTCATCCTCTGCGAGGCGTAATCCCCCCAATAGCAATTAGGGCAGGGTCTCGTGGCGCTATGTTGCGGCAAACGGCCGTCCACATTACGGGCATAAACACGCTGCGGTAAAAGGTCGACCCAAGACATCTCTGAGGTGTCGGGAATCGCGTAAGGAGCGCCTTCGAACCCCCAGTCATGAGCCAAAACCGTATTCCACCCGAGGTGCAGTTTGCTCGCCAGCACGACGCCGTTGATCATTACGTTGTCCGGGTTATCGTAGACCAGGCCTCCACGTTCGTGATCGACCGTCAGGTCCCCCACTTTATCGATGGCGTTGCGCAGTTTGCCGAAGAGTGCGTGGTCGTTAAATTCTTTTGCGGCTAGCAGTCCAAATAAGTGGGCAGTGGTGTCCGGCGCGGGGTTGTCGCCAATGCGGTTGTAGACCGAGGCGTAAGGGCCGTATTCAACGGTCAGGTTGTTCTTGAATGACTGGTAAGCCTCGGTCATTTCAGCCGGTAAAAATGGGTTTAAAAAAGTCACGATCCACGCGTTCGCATAACCGGAAATATCAGTTCTGACAAAGTCATGGTTGGGTTGGTAGTACCGGTAAAACAAACCCGTATCCGGGTCTCGCATGCGATCCATTATGAAATCGAGGGACCACTGGATTTCATTCTCCGTATAGGTCGTCCCGTACAACTTGTCATAGACATGCAAGCTCAACATGCCGATGGTGTTGCACTCCACGAACCAAGCATTGGGCTCACACGTAACCCCCTCGTAGATCCCTTCATGGTGCATGCGCATTTCCTCGGCTATTTGCCCCGTAAGCCATGTGTACTCGCGTGCGTAGCGCATGTCCCCAGTGGACAATTGGTAGAGGCCATACATCAGGTTTAAATGGCCCTTGTACATAATGTTTTGCATGCTGATGGGGTCCGCGCCGAAGCCTCGATCGGTAAAATCCCCCCAGACTTTTTTCGACTTCATGGCCCAAATCATCATGTCCATGAGCGCCCGGTACTCATCGACTTTCTCTGGGTTGATGATGATGGCGGAAGGCAAACCATAAAATGCAAACGCTATTGAGTACTTCCAAAACGGCTGGCGTTCCGTATTCCAGCGTTCAAAATCGTCGCCGCTAAGAGACAGGCCGAGATACGTTTCTTGCAGCGAACGCATCTGGCCAACTTCATCTGCCTGTAACTCACGCCGCTCGGTTGTTGCGAAGTAAGCGTCGGTGTCTGGGAAACCCAAAGGCAGTATCAGGTAAGCAGCGGCCAGCAAGGTGGCGGCAATTGCGGTCACCCCCGTTCGTTTTAACCAAGATCTTTTATTCATGTAGGCTGTTCTCATTGACGTTGAGCTGATTTTTTTTCTTCTGCATTAAATACTGATCGACCCCAGGCGAAAATAAGCTGGAGAAAAGGTTTCCGACCACCTCCGGTGTATCACTGAAGGCCCTGTCCCCCCAAGCCCCGATGACGCCGCTCAGGGAGCCCGCTGAATAGCGCATGAGGTATTCATGTTCGATTGGTGTCAAACCATGGATGTCATTGACTCGCAGGGCTCGGTCCAAAATTGAGGAGGTTGCTTCGCGCACGGCATTGTCAATAAGCTCAGCGGGCATATTGCGCATCAACAACATCACGTCAAAAGGGTGGCTGGCAAACGAGCTGATGACGGTTAGCCCCAAAGAGCTTTCAGCCAAGGGGAGCTTAAGCTCCTCATCCGTCACCAGTTGGCCAACGCCTAGAAATACTTTCTCAGCCAGAGTGACAAAGACCTGATTGACGCTTCCGAATCGATCGTAAACGGCCTTGCGGGTAACCCCAGCCTGTTTGGCAAGTATTGTGATGGTGATATCCGCATGGGCATACCCCTGTGCGAGTAACTCTACCAAGGCATTTTGTGTCGTTTGAATCGTGTTTTGGATTCGCTTGTCGAGCACCGGTTTAGTGGCGGCAGTCATAGGTGAATAAACCTTGGTGTTGGTTGCGGTGTCTTTGGTGACGATCTAGGTCGTTCCACTATTCGTCAAGATGACTAAATAGTAACCATCTCGACGGCCACTCTCAATACTTAAGATACAAATGTATAATAACTTTGGTCTCTTGACGCGGTTCTGTGTATCTATTGGGCCCTAGCCCCCTCTTCCTGTAGCGCCTGTCTACATGGGTGAAGTCCAGTGCTGGCTCAGTGGGGCGTGGGCGGTACAGTGTGTCTGTGTATTAAAAAGTTACCCACAGAAATACGGCGCATGTGTGCGGTTAAGTTGTGGGTAACTTGCTGAGGGACCTGCTAGCTCTGGGCTGTAGGCGATTGATTAGATTGCACTCAATTGTCGAAGTGAAGAGGAAAGTACTATATGCCGAGGTATTAAGGTTGATCGAAAACGGCAATGGGTTTGGCCCAAGACGTGTAACTCGGGAGGTGGGGTCTATTTATCGCCCTCAACCCTTCAGGCGTTCAATTAGCAGAAAAGCAGCACGGGAAAGCACAGAATCAAGTTACCCTAGCCCTCTGGATTTGATAAAGGAAAATACCTTGCCCGGCAGAGTGATAGAAAGACCAACAAAACAAGCGATCAGAGAGATGCCCCTATTTGATGGGATGTCGATCGAGCAAATTATTATTGTCGAGGATGCTCACTCGCTGACGCGAGCGAAAAATGCATTAGCAGGCCAACCAGTCTTGGGGTTTGATACGGAGAGCAAACCAACCTTTAAACCCGGCGAAAAGTCCAAGGGCCCCCATCTGATCCAGTTTTCCACAGAGGATCAGGCCGTTCTGATTCCCATTGGTTATCAAGATGGCGTCGATTACGCCCTGTCGATTATTGAAGATGCAGGTGTCATGAAGGTCGGTTTTGGCTTGTCCGGTGACGGGAAGTTATTTCGGAATAAATTTGGCGTGAGTTTGAGAAATACCATGGACCTCTGCCAGAAACTCAAAAATAAGTACCACTTTGAGCAGCCCGTGGGGGCCAAAGCCGCTGTTGCTTTGGTATTTGGCCGCAGGCTGTCTAAGTCAGCGCAGAGATCCAACTGGGCGGTCTGGCCCCTTGACGAACATCAGATTAAGTACGCGGCGAATGATGCTTATTCTGCGGTGGCCGTTCATCAACAAGTCTTTGCGGTAGTTTGCGATAAATTGACCAGCGATAAAGCGGGCTTGCGAGAAGACGGGTTAGCATGGCTCCGCCGTTTACGCCGGAGCTTGTCAATGAAGCTTTAAAGCGGCTTAACTGTAAAAGGCTTCAACCGTTCCTTTGAATGTCATCATAAGCGGTTGTCCCCGGCGGTCCAACGCTTTAGGTGATGGGACTTTTACCCAGCCTTCACTGATGCAATATTCATCGACATTGAAACGCTCTTTGCCGTTCAGCAGAATACCGACCTTGTGCTCGAAAATCTCTTTTACATAATGTGGGCTATCGGGATTAGTCGAAAGACGATCGGGTAACGCTGGCTGGGATTTAGTGTCGTTCATGTCTGTGGCCTGAAATAAATAAAAGTGCGCCATTGTAGACGAATCAAGGGCGTCAAGTCACTTGCTCGCCACAAAACCTCAGGCTTTCAGCAAACAGAAAAAGCAGAGGTAAGGGGCACATAAAGCGGCTCTAAACCCTTACTCCTTACTCTTTGGTCCTGGTCCTTTGATGCGAGCTGAATTGCGCTTGCCCTACCCCTGTTGGCACATTAAACACGATCTTCAGGGTAGCTTCCTTTAAAGCATGGGTGATCGTAGCGTACCGACTCCACATCAAACGTTGTCTTAATCTTTTCGAAGTGTGCCAGTTGCTTAAGATTGCCGCTGTTCGTTACGCCACGCGTTAAATGCGCAATGGTTGTTAGCGGATTATCGTGGGTGAGGTAGAGGCAATAGGTGGCTTGATGCAGGTGTTGGTTGGCAAAGGTCGCCATTTGCGGGTGGTTAATGTCCCCAGCCGATATCGCGGTTAGTAGGGCCGTTACGTATTGTTTCTCTGAATCTATATCCTCTGCATGGCCCTGGATCGAGAGGGCGCATATACCGGTTAGCATTAGAGTGAGGAATAAACGTAGGCGTGAAGTCGCTAGGGGGTAAGGACGCAGGCGCATGGTAGCAGTTCCTTTTGCTGGTTTATGGCCATGACGATCTAGCCAATTATCAGTATAGGGCGCCGGTGTCTTAGCATTAGATTAAAATAATATAGCGAACTTGGTTTTGAACGTGAAATTTCAAGGCAGTCTGAAAGTACTTCTGTCGCCCCGGGCCGAGTTTCGTGCCCGACAGGGCAGGGCGCATTTATATCAAGATTTGGTCGCGCGGGCGCCCAACCACCTTGAGCATGATGCTCAAGATTCCGTGTCATTTCTTTAACGTAAAAAAAGAGATGATGGCAGCACCTTCTTTCACTATGGATGACGACCTCAAAGCAAAGATCTTACGCGGGTAAAGGCGCATCTCATCTATTATTAGCTAGCTTACTGAAGCTGCTCTACGCCCCGTGAAAAACTGGAATTTAACGGCTACCGAAGTTGACGATGCATTTTCATAACCGCTTAGACGAACATATTAGCGTGTAAGATGAGATGAAGTCTTGAGCGCCCTCCTATTAGTCAATTGCCAAACGACAAGAGAGGATAAAGGGCGAACTGTTCCGACTCTTTTATTTTAATTCTGGGACTTTTAGTCTCTCTTCAATAAAATCTATTCGGTCTTGACCAAAAAACATTTCATCGCCTATGTACATAGTGGGCGCACCAAATGCTCCGCGAGCAACCACCTCTTCTGTTGTCGCAATTAAGGCATCTTTTATGTGTTGTTCTTGAGTTAATGCCAGTAACTTTTCAGCGTCTAAACCCGCCTTCTCCAGCGTGGTTTTTAGAATGGCAGCATCTCCCAAGTTCAATTCATTTTGCCATAGGCCATTGTATAAGGCTTCGGTGTAAGCCTCGAAACAACCTTCTTGAATAGCGCCATGTGCCCCACGCATAAGCGGTAATGTGTTGATAGGGAAAAACGGATTGAATTTCAAGGGTACGTTGTAACGCTCGGCAAATCGCGGCAAATCATGGGTTAGCATATAAGCCCCTTTGGCTGGGTTAGCCACCGGCGACTGGTTGTTACTGGCTTTAAAAATACCGCCTAATAACACCGGTTTGTAGATGATCTCAAACGTGTATTTCTGCTTTAATTGCTCTAAGCGTTTATAGGCTAAGTACGCCGTAGGGCTGCCAAAGTCGAAGTAAAATTCTACTGTTATGCTCATCGGTCTATCCTATTTAGTTTAATGACGGCTACCACTTTTCTGTTGCAGGCCGAATATCCAGTTCAAATGTCCAAGCGTTCTTCGGCTGTTTGTGCAGCATTAGGTAGTTCTCCGCCAAATCGCTGGGCTTTACAACACCATCTTGCGCAGCCAGTTCTTCGTAAGCCGGATGGTTCTCTTTAATCCAGTCAGTCTCAACAGCGGCATCAATCACGACGTGGGCAACGTGAATGTTCTTGGGCCCTAGCTCGCGCGCCATACTCTGCGCCAAGGCTCTAAGGCCATGTTTTGCACTGGCGAACGCGGCGAAATTTGCATTGCCCCGCAAGCTTGCAGTGGCGCCAGTAAAAATAATCGTACCTCGTTTACGCGCCAGCATGACTTTGGCTGCTTCTCGCCCGGTTAGGAAACCGGCAAAACACGCCATCTCCCAAATTTTGGTAAATTTACGCACCGATGTATCTACTATGCTCATCGGGACATTGGCTCCTACATTGAACACAACCACATCGATGGCACCTATATCCCGCTCAATAGTCGTAAATAGATCAATCACCTGATCTTCATCACGGGCATCGCAACTAAAAGCATGGCCAGCCAAACCGCGGCTAGCCAGCCGCTCAACCAATGGCGCTAGCTTGTCTGCGTTGCGACGTGCCATACACACCACATGACCATGCTCCGCAAACTTCTCGCTGATTGCCGAGCCAATAGCGTCTCCCGCTCCAACAATTACCGCCACTGACGGCGTTGATATATCGGCCATGTCCACACCATTTAAGTTATACGTAAAAAGTATTAAGATAAGGTTACTTTAATCAAACTTCCTTTCAAGCCAGAAATAGTGACTTAAAGGTAAGTATTTCTTATCTGAAGCCCATGAAATATAAACAAACCCCGCCAATACAATGGCTGCCGACCTTTGAAGCCTCTGCCCGTCTACTGAGCTTTAAGGCTGCCGCAGAAGAGCTGTGCGTGACACCGCCAGCAATAAGTCAGCAGATAGGCGCGCTAGAGGCGTGGTTGGATTTGAAGTTGTTTGAGCGAAAGGCGCGAAAATTAAAATTAACACCTGCAGGTCAATACTACTTAAAGGTGGCGCAAAACACCCTGGCTGAGCACGTGCAAGGGTATTTGGAATTGGAGCGTCGTTTTAAAATTAGGGCTCTCAGTATCAGTACGCCACTTTTTTTAGCCCAGGAACTGCTCATTCCAAACTACCTGACCTTTGCTGACTATGCCCCGGATATTGAATTGCGATTAGAGACACGCATGTCTTCAGTAGATTTCGAAAACGAAGCCTTAGATGCGGCCATACGTTTTGGCGATGGAGACTGGCCAGGATTGAACTGTAAAAAACTAGGGGACAGTTATATATCACTTGTTTGCAGCCCAGATTATTTAGCAACGCATGGACCCATAGATATTAATGATTTATCAAATCATCGGTTGCTCTCAATATCGCCGGAACTCAGTGACTGGGTTGCTTTAAATGGAAAACCGCTGCCTAAAGGTCAACCCCGTATTATTTGTGACTCGTACATGGCGGCCATTAAATCAGCGGCTGAAGGTCTAGGCATTGCTGCTGGGATCTTCCCTATCGTCGGCTTGTGGGTAGAAAATAAAAAGTTGATTACCCCTTTGCAGGCCCAATACGTCACCAACCACACTTACTGGCTTGTCTCTCCAGCACGCGAAGAACAAACCGACGCAATCGAAGGGTTACACCAGTGGGTCAAAGGCTTGTTTGACGCGCTTAAGTAATGAGTGCAACGCTTGTTACGCAGACTGCTTCATAAGCTGTAGTCCAGCTCAGCAACCTATGAAACAGGGTGTCGATTATTTCGGTAACTCGCCTCAGCGCTTTGAACGGGTACTTGGTTAGCGTCACTCTCCCTTGCTGAATGTCGTTGCAATAACCCATGAGGGCTCTCATGACTGCAACGTGCGAGGAGAAGTTTGGCGCCGAAAAATAAATTTTGATCCCATTCTTATTTGTCACCCTACAGCGGTCGTGCATTGAAACGTGAGTGACAAAGCGTGCCGCTTGGTGCTAGACGAACGGTTGAAACCCGTGATAAAAAAGTCAACGTTCTGCCAGCGAAGCGGTCGCGCGATGATATCAATACCGACTCGGCGGAACAGCCCCTGAAACATGAGGTTAGGAAGAGTGGTGCCAAGGGGCGCATCGAAAGTTACCCACAGATACGTGGCACATGTGCACGGTTAAGCTGTGGGTAACTTTCGAGAAGGCTTGCCAGACGTGGGCTGTAGGGGATTGATTAGATTGCAGTCAGTCAGCTCCGCTGAGGGGCTCAGTGTTTTATGTCGAGGTATTCACGCTGGATCGCAACTTCAATGGACTTGGCGCCGTCGGCTAAGTCTAAGAAGCGTGTTCTCAAGGTTTGTAGCCCTTCCATCTCCGTTGGCGAAGGCAGGCTCTGATCTTTCTTGTGGCTAACGGCGAGCTCGTAGAGGGCTTTGAGGTAGGCAGCGCGTGCTCGTGCCACCATCTCGACCACCGGTTTGAGGTCTTCAATCGACAGCACGTTTATTTCGGGATTGATGATTTCCCGATTAGTTTCACGTAGCAATTGCTCAAATCTGAGAAGTAAACGATTCTTTTCTGCGTTCATAGCGTATTCGCCTAGTGTGTTAGCTCAGCGCAAGACGCGCGTTATATAGGGGTTAACGGCTGAAATATATATTACCGTAGTAGGCAGTGGCCTTCCCGCCCGCGTTATCAGCATCGGTCATAATGGCAACGCCGTCTATTTTTTCAATGCGCTCGCCAAATACCCGATAAAAATCCTCGCTAATATTCACCTGCTCGTGATGCCATTGGCCCAGCAATGTTGAACCGGACTTGAGTGGGATCATGATCGCCTGATCGGTGAAGGGGTTGTTCCAGTGGCTCAGCTCGGTGGTGTGGTTTGACCAGACATAGTTGAGCGCTCGCACTTGCCAGGGCAGCCAGCCATCGCGCACCACCACGTATATTCTAGCGGGGTAGTCATCCCCCTGTTTTATTTGCTGATTTTTTATCCTGTGAACATTCTCCACCCGCCAGGACCAGTTGAGCAGGGGCGTTTTTGTAAGGTCGACCTCCATGCTGCGGTAGAGTGACGAGGCGCTGCCGGAGGCCTCGGCGCGCAGCAGGGTTTGCTGCCCCTGTTGCACTAGTTGATAGTCGGTGTAGCCGGCGAAAGACTTCTCTTTAAAGAGCGATAATTGATCCTTTGCGAAGTCGGCAACCGATACGTTTTGGTCTGCGTAACTGAGCGTCGATAAGCTTATAAAGCTTAGTGCTAGTAGGCCTAAAGTGGATAGGCGCAGGGCTCGTGTAGCCGTTAGCATTGAGGGTGTTTCAGCATGGGGGAAACTTGTCCTGTAGGTTGCGCCACTGTTTCTGGGTGACTTCACCGCCGTAGTTGGACGTCGCCGTGCCGTTGATGATGCCCAACAGTTGTTCGAACTCGATAAAGGCTTTTTGCTCTAAAAGCACCAACATGGGACCACGCGGGTGCCAATGTGTCTGCCCGAGCTGATCGTGCACTTCGGTCAGCTGTTGCGCTTTGTGCATGGCCGACTTGGCAATAAATAGCATGACCTGTGCCTGCTGCTTTCTCTCTTGGGTAATCTCAATCAGTTCAAGGGGCTTTAACTCAGGGGGCTGCGTCATAGACTCACCTGTCCGATAAGTGGTGTCTGGGCTCCAGTATGTATAGCTTATTTGGACCGCGCAGGGCAATGCCTATGGTTGGCGTAAAGCGCCGCTCTGGGGTTTTATACATTGGCGGCTATGTGCAGCGCTGGGTCTGAGGAAAAGGTTTAAGGGCCGGTTCTGATAGTAGAGTTTAAGGCGGGATTAAATAAAAACGCCCCCGTCTATTACTAGGCAGGGGCGTTTTTATTTCGGTGCGGATTCGGTTTAACCGCGGTCTTCGCGCATCATGTCGGCCATCGACAAGAGCGGGTTTTCCAACATCTTCTTCACCTCTTCTGGCGCGTCGATACGGTTGAGAGCTTCGCGGAAGCACATCATCCACTGGTCGCGGTGGGCTTCGTTAATGCCGTAACCTTCGTGGGGTTTGGTGAGGCAAACCGTGCCGTACTTGTCTTTGTAGAGGTGCTTGGGTGCGCCCATCCAGCCAACCAGGTACTCAAAGAGTTTTTGTTTGATTTCGTCGAGGTTGTCGGCGTGCATCTTGCGAATGTCCTGGGCCTCGGTGTTCTCATCCATGACATCGTAAAACGCAGAAGCCAACTCGCGTATCTTATCTTCACCGAGAATGGCGTAGGGGGTTTGAGCGCTCATAGGGGCCTCTCTATTAATGGTGTCGGTGGCACGGGTTTTCATACATTGGCTGCACAGGGCCGCGCTGTATTAAAAACAACAGGTACCCAAGCTAATCTACCGTTATTATACCGCGTTGATAGACATCAATCGCTAGTCAATCGTCACTTGAGTGCAGTGACTAGTCTGTATGGATGGGGCCACTTGAGCGGGCCGACTGAAAGGGAAGAGCGAAGAATGAAGATCGTAGTTTTAGATGGCTACACCACCAACCCTGGTGATCTCAGCTGGCAGGGCATTGAGGCCCTCAGCGCTGACTGCACGGTTTACGAGCGCACCGAGTCGCAACACGTCTTGGCGCGCGCCGCTGACGCGGAATGTCTGCTGGTGAATAAGGTCGTGCTGAGTCAAGCGTTGCTGCAACAACTGCCCAAGCTTAAATACATTGGTGTGTTGGCCACCGGCGTCAATGTGATTGACCTGCCCGCCGCGCGTGAGCTGGGCATCTGCGTGACCAATATCCCCGCCTATGGGCCAGCCTCGGTGGCGCAGATGGTGTTCAGTCACCTGCTTAACCTCGTGCAGCCGGTAAGCTACTACGCCGCGACGGTACGCGAGGGACGCTGGTCGGCGAGTCCGGACTTTTGTTACTACGACCACCGCATGCTCGAACTCGAAGGCCTCACCATGGGTTTGGTGGGTTTTGGTGCTATTGCCCAGCGGGTGGCCAAGCTCGCCGATGCCTTTGGTATGAAGCTGCTTGTGCACACAAGAAACACGCCCAAGAACCTTCCTGCCCATGCGCAGTATGTGGGCTGTGACGAGCTGTTTTCGCGCAGCGATGTGGTGAGTTTGCACTGTCCGCTCAATGAGGCGAACCAGCAGATGGTGAACGCGGCAAGGTTGGGACTGATGAAAAGCTCGGCCTATTTGATCAATACCGCACGTGGCCCGCTGATTGACGAGGCTGCGCTATACCGCGCGCTGTGTGAGAAACGTATAGCAGGGGCCGCGTTGGATGTGCTGAGCCAGGAACCTCCGGCTGTGGATAACCCACTGCTGGGGCTGGATAACTGCGTGATAACCCCGCACATCGCCTGGGCGACGCTGGCGGCGCGTGCTCGCTTACTGGATATTGCGGCGGACAATCTACGAACCTTTATTAATGGCCAGGCCATTAACCAAGTGAATTAATAACGTCGAGCGTGTTCTGATATTGAGCAGCGGTGGTTTAACCGTGCGGCCCTCTGTTAAGGTCTCACACATAGCGCAGCCTTTGCGCCGTTTTACTATTGAAGGTTTTCACGGGTGTGCCGTTGAATGCTTTCGTTTTTACCCATAGAGATGCAAGGAGCAGCTCATGTTTGGTTTTGATATTTTCGCAGTCGCCTTTTTAGTACTGGCGGTGATCACCGTGATGAAAGGTGTTAACAGTGTGCCCCAGGGCCAGATGTGGACGGTGGAGCGTTTTGGTAAGTACACCCAGACCCTCAACCCTGGTCTGCATTTAATTGTGCCGTTTATCGACACCATCGGTTTTCGTCAGATCGTCATGGAGCAGGTGCTTGACGTCGACCCACAGGAAGTCATCAGCGCCGATAACGCCATGGTCACCACCGACGCCGTGTGTTTCTTTCAGATTGTCGATCCTGTCGCCGCCTCCTATGAAGTGAATGACTTGCCACGTGCCATGCGCAACCTGGTAATGACCAACATTCGTGCGGTGCTGGGTTCTATGGAACTCGATCAGATGCTGTCCAATCGCGACGCCATCAACACCCAGCTACTCGGCAAGGTGGACGAAGCCACCAACCCTTGGGGTGTGAAGGTAACGCGTATCGAGATTAAGGACATCACCCCGCCACGCGACCTGGTCGAGTCCATGGCCAACCAGATGAAAGCCGAGCGTGAAAAACGCGCGTCTATCTTGACCGCCGAGGGTGAAAAACAGGCGGCGATTGAGGTGGCGTTGGGTCAAAAGCAAAGCCAGATTCTGCGAGCCGAGGGTGAGCGTGAGGCCGCCTTCCTCGACGCTGAAGCGCGTGAGCGTGCCGCACAGGCTGAGGCAAAGGCGACCTACATGGTATCCGAGGCCATCGCCAAGGGTGACGTGCAGGCCATCAATTACTTTATCGCCCAGAAGTACATCGATGCGCTGGGTAACATCGCCTCAGCTGATAACAGCAAGGTCATTATGATGCCGCTGGAAGCGACCTCAGTGATCGGTTCGATTGAAGGCATCAGCGAGCTGGTGCGTTCGGCCAAGGCCAAAGGTTAAATCAGTCGGGAGGTTGTTATGTTGATGTATTTAATGCAGATGGAGCCCTGGCACTGGATGGCGCTGGGGGTGGCATTGCTGGCCATCGAGGTGCTACTGGGCACTGAACTGCTGTTGGGCATGGGCCTAGCCGGCTTGGCGGTGGCGCTGCTCTATAAGCTGGTGCCGGATCTTAGCTGGCAGGTGCAACTGGTGTGGTTTGCGGTATTCTCCATTGTCTTTACCGTGCTCTATTGGAAGAAATTCCGTGCGGGCTCACAGGCAACCGACCAACCGCTGCTCAACAATCGCACCGCACAGCTGGTGGGTAAGCAGCTGCCGTTGTTTGAGCCGATTGTGAACGGCGCCGGCAAGGTACAAATAGCCGATGCCCTCTGGGCGGTGAAAGGTGTCGACGCGCCGAAAGAAACAGTGGTACGTGTCGTGGGCGCTGAAGGCATGACGCTGGTAGTTGAGGTTGTGACTGTGGTTGACGCTGGGGTTGATAGTAAGGCGGCGAGCGACGCCGCTGAATAATCGTGCCTACTGACTCGCTTAGACCTGAAAAAACCTGACCCCAGTTATGGGGTCAGGTTTTTTTTCGACTGAATTATTTTTCGCTCGGAATCGCTACGACCACAGCCACTTTTGCAGGGCGTTAGCCAGCTCATCAGGGTCTAGCGGTTTGCTCAGGTAATCGCTCATGCCAGCCTTAAGGCAGGCTTCGCGATCGCCACTCATGGCGTTTGCGGTGACGGCTATTATGGGTAGCTGTTGGTAACTGGCGCCGGCCTGGCCCTGACGAATGGCGCGGGTAGCGCTATAGCCATCCATCACTGGCATCTGGCAGTCCATTAATATAAGCGTGTAGGGGTTGTCGTCTATATTTTCTCGCAGAATTTCCAGTGCCTCCTCACCGTTGGCAACTATGTCGGCGCTTAAACCCAGGTCTTCGAGCAGGTTTGCGACCACTTCTTGATTGATGGTGTTGTCTTCAGCGAGCAGCAGACGTGTGTGAGCTGGCCAGCTGTCTGCAGTGAACTCGTCAATGTTACCTATTGGTTGGTGTGCTGGTTTGTCGTTCTTATCTTTGCTCTGGACCTGAGCGTCGCGGTTGGCGAGCATCAGCGAATCGAATAGATCGGAGGGCGTGGCGGGTTTCATAAAGTGGGCGTCTATGCCTAAGTTATTAAAGTAGGCTTCGTCGCCCTGGTGGTCGACGCGGGTC
>Ga0209826_1000305_pt1 | contig 35965 bp, 36 predicted proteins | sample GOMGulsemesocosm_5_FD_184637 | JGI IMG/M metagenome (GOLD analysis project Ga0209826, IMG submission 184637) | Methane-oxidizing microbial communities from mesocosms in the Gulf of Mexico - GOM15C Gulf of Mexico (SPAdes) (version 2) | ecosystem: Environmental > Aquatic > Marine > Cold seeps...
AGCGAAATATTTTGTGTACAACGGAATTGAAAGTACACTTCCAAATGATCTTGTAGGTTTGCGCCGACCCCGGGAAGGTCGACAATTGGATCTATCCCTTTTTCTTGGAGCTTTTCAGCAGGTCCGATACCAGACCGTTGAAGGAGAGTCGGTGAGCCAATGGAGCCCGCCGACAGGATGATTTCCTTCGAGGCTTCAAGTGTTTCCTTTACTCCATTTCTTGAGATTTCAACAGACACGGCACGCTTATCTATGAAGTTTACTTTTTCTGCAAGGCAACGGGTCAGTACCGTTAGGTTTTTCCGGTTTTTAATGGGTTTTAAATAAGCATGTGCTGTGGATGCACGGCGGCCTTTATCGACGGTCATGTGCATGGGGCCGAAACCCTCTTGTTGAAAGCCGTTATAATCGTCGGTCGTGGGATAACCTGCGTCTTTCCCTGCATCAATAAAAGCCTGATACAGCGGATTTAGAGCCATATTATTTCCGTTATTTACAGAAAGTGGTCCGTCTCCGCCTCGATATTCATCTTCACCTTTGATCCAGGTTTCTGCTTTCTTGAAATAAGGTAGGACGTTTTCATAACCCCATTCTGTGGCGCCTTCAGTCTTCCATTCTTCAAAATCACAAGCATGGCCACGAACATATACCATACCGTTGATGGATGAGGATCCACCGAGCACCTTTCCGCGAGGGCAATCTAATTTTCGGTCATTAAGGCCGGGCTCGGGTAAACTATCAAAACCCCAATTGTATTGATCCATATTCATCGGAATTGAGAGGGCCGTGGGCATTGCAATAAAAATACTATTGTCAGAACCACCAAAGTCGAGCAAACACACAGATACAGTACTATCTTCTGAAAGACGGTTCGCGAGAACACATCCCGCGGAACCTGCGCCAACAATAATATAATCAAATGCCATAATGTGCGCCCAATACAATTAAAAACCGATAAGTATATTTATGCCATTGTACCTTAGTAAGTCATCCAAAATATTTATCGCCCCAGCACTTTTTATTTTTGCTTTTGACACTCTTAATTGAATAGTAAGAAACAATAGATAAATTATGAAAATCTAAAGTAGCGTGATTGTTTTAATGTTCTCTCATACTGATTGGTTGTCAGGAGTGACGTGTGGAAATTCCCGCTATCCCAGAATATGAAGACCAACGCCTTGAAGCGTTACGGAAATTAAGAGTTCTGGATACAACTCCGGAAGAGAATTTCGATCGCATTACGCGTCTCGTTTACAGTTTCTTCGGTGTTGCCGCTGTGCAGATCAATCTCGTCGATAGAGATAGAGTTTGGGCAAAATCTTCACAAGGTGTGCCAATTGACGCACGTTCAAGGGAACAATCTTTCTGCGCCCATGCCATAAACTCTGATGATATCCTTTGCGTTCCGGATACAAGGAAAGACTCCCGATTTACCGATAACTCGTTAATGCCAGACGGCAGCCCTGCACGTTTTTACGCAGGGATTTCTTTATCAGTATATGGTGGATTTAAGATTGGAACATTATGCATTTTTGATGCGGATCCCCGCGAGTTTACGTCTTCAGATTATAATGCAATGAAAGATTTTGCCCGCAACGTTGAACAACAATTCAATCTATCCAGATTGGAAGAAGACGGACGTTTTCTAATTTCACAGACATCTCGTTTGAATACTCTGTTAGAGACTGTTGCAGACGGTATTGTCACTGTTGATAGCAGCGGGATTATTGAAAGCCTAAATACAGCGGCGGCCCATATATTTGGATATGATCCAGGAGATTTGATTGGTGGGCCGATAGAAAGGTTAGTACCGGCTATTCTTGATGCAGGGTGGGATTCTTATGTGAAGCTGATCAAAAGTTCAGACGGTCTCTACAACTCAAATTCTCAAACAGATCAACTTGGTCTACATAACGTTGGTTCTCTGTTCCCGATGGAATTAAAATTTCGTGAAATGCATTTGGAAGGAAAATTATTATATACGGGCATCGTTCGGGATATAACGGAAGCAAAGGCTGTTCAGGACGAGATTAAGCTAAGCCGTGAGATCTTAGAGGCAACCAAGGAGAATATCCCGGTTGGGTTGAGTGTGTTTGATAAAAACCTTCGCCTGAAAGTGTCTAATTCTCATACTCCCGAATATCTAGAGTTACCTACGGAGTTGTTTACTATAGGTACGCATTTTAAAGACATTATGTCCATTTTAATTAAACGGGGGGATTTTGGCGAGTGGGATGATCGGAAACAGAAATCTGAATTAGAAAAAATGATTGCTTTGCCTAAGTCGCGACGGTTCGCCAAAATTGACAATGGCGAGCGTTATGTGGAAATTTCTAGTGCCAATATGCCTGGCGGTGGTTTCGTATCAACTTATATGGACATTACTGATCGCCTCAAAAATGAAGAAAAACAGGAAAGCTTGTTACAACAAGCCAACAAGGCCAACGAAGCTAAATCCAATTTCTTATCCACCGTTAGTCATGAAATTCGGACACCGCTCAATGGTGTCATTGGGGTCGCTCAGTTATTGGAGGATACACCGCTGGATCGCGATCAACGGCAAAAACTTGAAACAATATTACATTCGGGAAACACGTTGCTGTCATTGATAAATGACGTCCTGGATATGAATAAAATTGAATCTGGAAATCTGGAAATTGAATATATTATCTGTGATGTAAAAGAACTGTTCCGATCAATAATGGCACCTTTTGAAATGGATGCACTCGGTAGAGGGCTTAAATTTCATACTAATATCGATCCCCATGTCGAGAAATTCCTAATTGCTGATCCGACACGTCTTCGCCAAATCATCCTGAATTTAATTGGTAATGCCATGAAATTCACTGAGGTGGGGAGTGTAACTGTCTCTATTCGGGCCGGCGAAGCGTCACAGTCGTCAAAGGAAATAATTACCATAAGCGTTGAAGATACAGGTGTGGGAATTGCAGAAGACAGACAAGGTATAATCTTTAAATCATTCTCTCAAGCAGACACCTCGGTTAGCCGAAAGTTTGGCGGAACGGGTTTAGGATTGTCTATCGTGCAAACACTGGTCGCAATGATGGGGGGCGAAATTAGTCTTACCAGTACGCTTGGTGTGGGAACCTGTTTCGAGGTTTCCTTCGAATTCGATCGCGCCACTGAAGAGCAGGTTTTGGTTCAGGAAATGCAACTAGAAGGGTATCAAACTAGGGACATTGGCCCTTTAAATATTTTGGTTGCTGAAGATAATCACGTAAATGCACTTGTCACATCGTCTTTCCTTGAAAAATTAGGACATAGTTGTGAAGTCGCGGTAAACGGCCAATTGGCAGTGCAGGCCCTCGATTTTGCACGCTACGATATGATCTTAATGGATGTCCATATGCCGGTTATGGATGGTATTGAGGCAACCCGGAAAATTCGTCAAAATTTTCCGGGTGACATACTCCCGATCGTGGGAGTTACCGCTGAAGCATTTACAGATCGGCATAAATATATGAGAGAAATGGGGATGACAGATATTCTAACAAAACCATTTACGAAAGATCAGCTACAGAGAGTCATAAATCAAAATACTGTATTGAAAGGGGAAACTTTGACCATGGAACAAGATCAAGAAGCTGATACCTTAGAAAAATCAGATAGTTGTCTTAATTCAACACATCAATTAGCCGTTGGTAGCGATGTGAATATGACAGAGTTTATCGATCAATTAGGCCAAGAGGTTGCGTTGACTATCATTAGCAAGACGCCAGATTCCATAAGAGCCGAAATCAAGACATTGCATGAAGGTATCGCAGCCGGAGATAAGAGTGTTGTCGGACGAGCAGTTCACACAATTGCAGGTGTTGCCGGGTCCATGTGCGCTGAAAGATTGGCAAAGCAGGCATCATTGATGGAGCAGATGGCCGAGGATCTCGATGAAATCAAATCTGTTATTCCAGAATTCGAACAAACTGTTGAAGATACTATTATATGGTGGAACCAAGTTTTGGAAGACATCACTGTTGGGGTCTAAATTATACTCCAAAATACAAACCCCGCAAAATTTGAAGGGTTTGCATTTTAGAGAATAAAATTACTCAGCAGGTTGTGCATCCTGCTCTTGAATTTTGACAACTAATTTTTGTTGTTTTTTGTGGCGCCTGTTGTCAAAGAAGGCACCGACGTTTGCACCGACCATCAACAAGCAAGGAGTGACAATCAACGTAAGTGCCGTTGCAAAGGTTAAGCCGAAAGCAACTGCTGTTGATAACTGAACCCACCATTGAGATGACGGGGCGCCGGTGACAACCTCACGGGTGATGAAATCAATATTCACCTGCATGGCCATTGGCAACAATCCGAAGATCGTGGTGACTGTTGTCAGCATCACAGGACGTAAACGTTGCGCACCCGTCCTTAGCACAGCTTCCATCGCCGCCATACCCTCGCGCCGTAAATGGGCGAATGTATCGATCAAAACGATATTGTTGTTCACAACAATCCCGGCAAGGGAAATGACACCAACACCTGTCATAACAATACCAAAGGGTTGGCCTGTTAAAATTAAACCGATGAGAACACCACCCGTAGACATGATAACGGCGGTCAGGATCAAGAGAGCATGGTAGAAGCTGTTAAACTGCGTCACCAAAATGATCGCCATCATGAACAATGCAACACCAAATGCTTTTCCAAGGAAGGCCTGTGCTTTTTTCTGTTCCTCGTCCTCACCTTTAAAGGTGTATTTGACAGCCGGATCAAGATTTGCTTCGGTCTTGATCCAATTCTCGATTTCCTTCACTTTTTCATCAACCAGAATGCCCGCAGTGACATTGGCCTTAATGGTCATTATTCGTCTGGAATCCGACCGCTTGATTGTGCCGACTTTCTGCTGCGGAGACCGTGTCGCAAAGTTAGAAATAGGGATCATACCCATATCCGTACTCACCCGAAGGTTATCCAGCTGTTCTAAACTGCGATAGCTTTCAGGGTAACGAATACGGATCTCAACTTCATCATCAACCTCGACTGGCCGGTACTCATGAGCCTTAATGCCATTCGTTACCAATTGTATGGTTTTGCCAACTGTTGTTACATCAGCGCCGAAACGTCCGGCTTGCGTGCGATCAACAACGATTTCCCATTCAATACCGGGGATTGCCCTGCTGTCTTCAAGGTCGATTAAATCTTCAACATTCTCATCCAAATATTTTCTAATTTTAGCGACTTCCGGCCCAATTTTTTCAGGGAAACGGGAGGACAATTGAATCTGAATGTCTTTACCTGTTGGCGGTCCTGTATCCGGTTGGCGTGTTTCAACAGATATACCTGCAATATGTTTTGTCATTTTTCGAATGTCTTCGAAAACGATCGCAGCCGGACGGCGTTCCTGCCAGTCCTTAAACTCCATTTGGATGACACCAATAACGTCTTCTGCGATATCCTGACCGTCTGATCCGCCACCTGTTTTTGAATAGATAGACGAGAAATCTTCAAGTTTCAGAACTTCATGTTCAACGGCTTTAACAAGGTCATCTTTTTCAAGCGTAGACATGTTGCCGCGAGCGTGAACATACGCCAACGCCATTTCAGGTTCCACTTCAGGGAAGAACTGAGTGCCGTTGTTATTAGAGCCGTAATATACGTAGATGCTGACCAAAGATACGATGGCGAGCATGGCAATTTTACCCGGATGACGCAGGCAAAACGCCAGTGAGTTTACATAGGCGCCAGTCGCCCCGCCAAGAGTCCGAACATCCCCGGTTTCTGCTGCAGCGAGAGCCTTCAACGTCTTTGAGTTCACCGTACCAGGTTTTCCAAATACAGATCCGAGTGTGGGAACAAAAACCAATGCCATTAACAGGGAACCGGTCAACGTCGTTATGAGGGTGAGGGGAAGGAATTTCATAAACTCTCCCACCACGCCCGGCCAAAACAACAAAGGCATGAAGACGGCTAATGTCGTCGCGGTGGAGGCGATAATTGGCCACGCCATGCGTTTTGCAGCAAGTCCGTAAGCTTCAACTTTATCATAGCCTTCAGCCATCTTCCGGTCAGCAAACTCGGTGACAACAATGGCACCATCAACTAACATTCCGACCGCTAGGATCAAACCAAACAACACCACAATATTGATCGTAAAACCAAACAAGTAGAGATATAGAATTCCGATAAGGAACGAGCCCGGAATAGAAAGTCCAACCAAGCCGGCGGTACGAACACCAAGGGCACTAATCACAACAATCATCACCAAAATAATGGCGCTGATAATGTTGTTTTGGAGATCTTTCAGCATGCGCCGAATGTCTTTGGATTTATCTTGGCTAAACGTAACTTGTAACGCTGCGGGCCAAATTTTCTGTTCTTCTGCAACAAGTGCTTGGACATCTTCGATTGTATCGATGATGTTTTCGCCGAGACGTTTTTTAATCTCAAGTACGACCGCAGGCTTGCCGTTAAGACGAGCGAAGCTGTCAGCATCTTTGAAAGTTCTGCGGATTGTTGTTACGTCACCAAGGGTGACAACAGCATCACCCGATACTTTAAGGGGAATAGAGAACACATCTTGGGCTGATTCAAAAAGGCCGGGAACTTTAATTGAAAAACGACCTTTACCCGTATCCATGGCACCAGCTGCCACAAGCTTATTGTTAAGTTGGACAGCACTAATCAGCTGAGAGTTGGAAATTTTGTAACTTTCCAACTTCACCGGATCAATTATGACTTCGAGAACTTCCTCTCGGTCACCGCCAATGTCAGCAGACAGAACACCAGGTAACCCTTCAATGTCGTCTTGCAAGTTTTTTGCGATGCGGATGAGGGAGCGGATCGGCATGTCACCTGAAAGTGTCACAACGAGAACTGGGAAGAGGCCTACATTCACTTCATGAACACTTGGATCGTCAGTCTCATCTGGGAGTTCTTTTTTAGCGATATCAACTTTCTCACGAACGTCATCAAGCGCGCTATCTGCGTCAAACCCGGCTTCAAATTCCATCAAAACAGAGGCAAACCCTTCGCCAGCTGTTGATTTCATCTCTTTGATGCCTTCAATGCTTCGAAGCTCGACCTCCATAGGACGCACAAGCAAACGTTCTGCATCTTCAGGGGAAATACCTTCATGGGTCATCGACACATAAATGATCGGAATATTGATGTCCGGGTCAGCTTCTTTAGCGATATCAACATAGGCTGTGAAGCCTGCAACCAAAATCAACACTAGTGCGCTGATGACGGTCCGAGAGCGGTTTATGGCCGCTTCAATAATGGCGTTCATTATTGGACTCCAGCAGTTTTATTCTGTGGATTAACCTTCTCGCCAGCCCGCACAAATTCCTGCCCGACTTTAATGAGCCGAGTTTGAGCCGGTAGCCCTGTAACCCAAGCGCCAGCGCTTGAATCTGTCAAAACATTAACCGGGAAAAATTGCACAATGTCGCTGTCATCAACCGAGCGAACGCCTAAAATACCTGTATCGTTTAGCGTAAGGATCGCAGGAGAAATAAATGTGGCCATCACTTCTTCTGTTGAGAAAGTGGTTTCTGCAGTTACACCAGCACGAAGGTCGCTATTGTCGTTTTCAACTAGTAGCTCAACCCGGAAAGTCCGAGTGGCAGGATCAGCTTTCTTACCGATAAAGCGGATCACGCCTTCTACGGTCTCGCCCGTAACAAGTTTAGAAATTCCCTTGTCGCCTATTTTGATTTTGTTGACATAGACTTCTGAAACTTGACCCGTAACCAAAAAGGGATCTTCATCTACAAGTGTGATAACTGAATTGCCGTCTTTAATGTAGTCGCCAATCTCGGCTTGTCGTTCTTCAACGACTGCGTCAAATGGAGCCTTAATGATTAAATCAGCCATTTTGATACGAACAGATTCAGCTTTTGCCAGTGCACTGTCGAGGAGAGCTTTGGTTCCAGCAAGAGTGGTTTTGGCACTGAAACCTTTTTTGCTTAAAGATTTTGCCGCTTTATATTCGATTTGGCGTTGGCGAATGAGTGCTTCAGCTTCTGCCAGTTGGGCTCTACGATCCTTAATGGCAAATTTCACCAAAGTATCGCCTTTTTTCACCCGCTGACCGATCTCTACATATATTGCAACAACGCGGCCCGGTGTTTCCGCTTTTATAGTGACGGTTCTGATGGATTCTGTCGTGCCTCGAACAACGATTTGTTGGGCTCGAAGTTCAGCATTGAACATTTGAACGTCAACCTGAGTAGGGTCGACTTTCTTTGGGCGCAAAGCAGCTGCTATTTCAGATGCATTTGGCTCCGACTTCTGTGCATCAGCGTCAATTGCAACAGTTTCGGGTTGTTCAAATTGTCCAGATACAATCCAGCCTGTTACACCAACGGCGATGATTGTAGCAATAATTACTGAGCGGTTCACTTTGTCACCTCTTCATATACGACAAATAGAAGTAAATTATTCAGCAGCATGGTCCGCTAAAAGGGCCTCTGCTTCGATTAAATGTCTGTTTTCTTGCATGTATTTGATGGCAGCGGATTTAACTGCGATACCGTAACCACAGAGAAATCTATCGGTGAGTGCTTGTTTCATATCACACTCACCTGACAATATCTCTATGTTCGACTGATAGGATTCGATTAAATCATCTATGACTTTCGCGATATGACTTGCAGGTAATAAATGTGCAAACATCAGTGTCGCAAGGGTCTCTGATTTGAATTTTTCTGGGGCAGGCGTGCCTTCCATTTCCTTAAGAAACGTCAGTTGCCCATCAAGCGTGATCGAATAGATTTTTTTATCAGGTCGCTTGCTTTGGCTTTTTGTCCGGCAAGACACTAATCCATCAGTCGTCAGTTTGTTTAACGCAGGGTAAATGGAGCCGTAACTGGCATCGTAAAACATGCCCAGTCGGTCTTGAAACGCTTTCTTGATTTCATAGCCTGTTGCATCCCCAAAAGTGAGTATACCCAAGCATAAAGTTCGAACGTCCATTAATTCCAGCCAATAACCGCAAAATATAGCAAGTTACATATATCAATTCGATATATATCGGAATGGCATAATAGAAAATACGACTTTTAAGTCTGTGATGGATGTCACTAGGCTGTGATTGAAATCAAAGCATTGTGAATATTAGTGAGATTTGTGGGTGGTGAGACGGGAGTAAACGTCAAATGTGACGGATATGATCCAAATCCAAGACTTTTTCAACGATGCAGTTCACATTGAATAGCTGAGAAAAATTACCATCTAAGTTCATAGCGACTGAGGTTGGCATAGTGCCCACCATAACAATAAACACAATACCAAGAAATGTAGCTGTTAATGCTGATAACACTGTGATGTACATTGTTTCGCCCCTGTTGAACTGGAATACCCATTAGTAGGGAGCAACTTTGCACTATTCAGGGCTCAATCGCGGCAATTTGAAGGCAATTGATCCATCACAGCGCTTTGCAAGTGGTTACTTACCTTTCGTGTCTTTGCGTCTTTGGCGAAGGTCTTTGACAATCGTCAATCTTTCAGCATTGTCCAAATGGACCCATCCGCCAATTTCAATGCGAGATCGGTAGCAGCCGATACAATATTTGTTATCCAGATCCATCGTACAAACCCCAGTGCAAGGGGACGCGATGCTTTGGGTGGGGATATTTCTCAAAACTTTTCTATGCATAGATGCTTACACTTTCTTCGTTAAGATGTCGCGCAGCGCATTAAATGGCAAGAGCACACAAATATGACGACTGAAATGATCTCTAACGGGGATGAAGTAGCTGAGCTTTTCCCATGGAGGTTCTGTTGTATCATCGCCATTTTTTAGAATATTTTCGACTTTATCCCGAATGGCTTCCACATCAGAAATGGTAAGGCCAATAGCATTTTCAGCTAGCAGCGATGCAGACGCCTGACACAGAAGGCATGCCCGATTTTCTTGGGCCAGTTCGCTAATACGACCATCTTCCAGTTTGACCTGAATAGTGATGCGGTCACCGCATGTGGGATTATCTAGCGTCCCCTCGAAATCAGGAGCATCAAGGGATCCGGAGCCTGCGGCATTAGCGGCAAGTCGCATGAGATTTTTTTGATAGAGTTCTTGGATCACAATTTACTCGCTATTCTTATTTTTAGGGTCGGTTAGGGATGCTAATATCTCAGGGGTATCTATATCGACAAAAATACTGGAACTGTCAATTTCAACGGTATGGACAACATGGTCATTGCCTGAAATCAATGCTTTTGCACCAATGTCTCCGGAAATATCTCGAACTTCTTCCCAGAATTGGCTGGAAATTAGGGCCGGATTCCCCCGCTTGCCATTTTGGGTGGGGACGATAATCGCGCGGCCCTCTTCAGGATTAAACGCTGCAATAAGCAGGTTGAGTTGCTCTGCTGATACAAATGGCATATCCCCAAGACACACCAAAATGCCATCTGATTTTTCATGCAACAGCTCAAACCCAAGTTTGAGAGATGTGGACAAGCCTTCTGCAAAACGAGGATTTTGAACGCTCGTAATGTTCAAATCCCATAGTGACTTGACGATGCTATCAGCCTCATGGCCAGTCACAGTGAGAATATCGTCAACGTTCGCTGCAAGTAGGGTTTCTGCTACATGACGAACCATGGGTTTGCCATCAATTAGTGCTAGCAATTTGTTTTGACTTCCCATCCGCCGGGATTGCCCTGCCGCCAGTAAGACGGCTGTAATCTGTTTGGATTTTTCAGGGGATTTTTTCCCAACCGATTTATTGCGAGGGTGAGGGCGGCTGGAAATTTCCTTCAATAGTCCGCCTTCACCCATACCCATAATGTCTGCCGGTCCTATGGGTATATCTGACAAAATTCGTTGAAGTACCCAATCGAAACCGTTTAGTTTTGGAGATCGGGTACAGCCGGGAAGACCAACGACACTGACATCTTCTAATTGGCCCAGCAGTAAAAGATTGCCGGGGTCTACGGGCATTCCAAAATGCTGGGTTTTGCCGCCCGCTTGTAATAGTGCAGTTGGAATAACATCTCGAATATCTGTAATGGCCGACGCACCAAATATTAAGATTAAATCGCAGTTTTCTTGTTGCAGATCCAGAAGCGCTTGGGTCACGTCATCTTCATGATGGGAAACTGTTTGTCTAACTGATATTTCATTATCACAATGGAGCAAGCGACTTTGCAATACCTTTTCAGATTTGGTGATTAGCTTTTCGGTTGTGCCTGGTAGTTTGGTCGAAATAACACCAATTTTTTTTGTCTTGAACGGTGCCACTGAAACAAGTTTAGTTTCAGCAAGTTCTGAAAAACCGGTGGCCTTTTTTACGTTATCGTCTGAAGTGGAAAAGGGAATGATTTTGATGGTGGCAAGCATCTGACCATCGTCGACCTTTTCGAAATTTTTGACAGAGGCAACTGTAATCGATGGATCGATAGTGTTGATTTTATTGATAAGATCACGGTTGATAATTGCAACGCCGTTTTTCGTCGCCATGAGGTTTGAGCGACCTGTGAACGGTGGGCGAACGGAGACGTTATCTCCTGCGAGTGGTTCCGCAATCTCAAAAGCCGCGGTGTTTTCGGGAACATCACCGTCTTCCAGCTTGGCAGCAAGTACCGATTTTTCGCCCGTAAGTCGTAGTTCAGCTAGAATTTCATCTGTTAAAAGGGTGCCCTTTTTACACAGACCTAATTTTCCAGCATTAATTGCGTGGGCGAGGATGGCACCCTCTGCATCTTCCAAATCCAGCCGGCTAAAAATCATTCGATAGCCTTTCCGCGCAGACAAGCGGTTAATTCAGCCATGATAGAAACAGCGATTTCTGCAGGTGATTGGGCTCCAATATCAAGTCCCACCGGACCGTTGATCCGCGCGATATCAGTTTCGCTAAACCCCTTTGCCGTCAGTCGTTGATGCCGTTTTGCGTTGGTTCGAGTGCTGCCAAGCGCGCCAATATAAAACACATCAGATTTCAACGCAGCCTCAAGCGCAGGGTCATCCAATTTCGCATCATGGGTTAATGTCACAATTGCACTGCGTCTGTCCGGGGCAAGTTCACCAAGGGCGTCATCTGGCCATCTGTCATCAAGGGCCACATTTGGAAACCGCATTTCAGATCCAAAACTACGGCGTGGATCAATGACGATTACTTCGTATCCAGTGGCCGCCGCCATTGGCGCAAGTTTTTGAGCAATATGAACCGCGCCCACGATAAATAGCCTTAAGGGTGGATTGAAAATGTTCAGAAAAAACACATCATCGTCGATTTTAGCTTCATGGGGTTTATCAAATCGAAGCGCTGTGCGAGCCTCATCCAGCAGTTCTGAGACTTCGTGTGTCTCGAAGGGGTAGAGTAACTCACTCTTCCCACTGGTTAAATTGGTCGCAAGGACCACCTGCCTCTTACTTTTGCGAGCAATCTGAAGCTCTTGTAATAAACTGTTATCCATGGTGTGCCTTACCCTACTGCTTCGACAAAGATGCGGATTTTTCCGCCGCAGGCAAGGCCAACTTCCCAAGCATCATCATTACTGACCCCAAATTCTAATGTTTTGTGACCACCGCTATTCATCAGCTCTAACGCTTCTTGAATTACGGCTCCCTCAACACATCCGCCGCTGACTGACCCTACCATATTACCGGCCTCGTCAATGGCAAGTTGGCTGCCAACTGGACGCGGGGCCGAGCCCCATGTTTGGATAACAGTGGCAAGCGCAACCTTTTTACCTTCAGTTTGCCAGTGAAGGGCGTTTTCAATAACATCGTCTCTAGCGGCTAAGTCTAGATCTGTATTCATGCCACAAACCTTCCCTGTACTGAATGTCCCTTATCGGGAGATGAGAGTAATTTAGATAGATCTTGTAGGCTTTGTAGATTGTGCACGGTTCGGAATATATCCACATGCGGTAAAATTGCTTTAATGCCGCGCGCTTTAGGTTCGAACCCTTCATATCGCAGCAACGGATTTAGCCAAATCAATTGACGGCAGGATTTATGCAACCGGTCCATTTCAGTGCCAAGTCCGTGTTCTTCATCGCGATCAAGCCCGTCTGATATAAAAAGGACAACAGCGCCTTGTCCTAAAACACGGCGAGACCAATTTTTGTTAAATTCGGCAACAGTGCTTCCAATTCGGGTGCCGCCAGACCAGTCTTCTACTTTTTCGCTTACGGCATCCAACGCATCGTCAACATCTCGGTATTTCATGTAGCGCGTGATGTTGGACAGGCGCGTTCCGAACAAGAATGTATGAACGCGGTCCCGGTCATTGGTAAGGGCGTGTAAAAAGTGAAGGAGCATTCTGCTGTATTGGGACATGGAGCCGGAAATGTCACATAAAACAACAAGCGGGGGATGGCGTTTAACTTGTGATTTGTATTTGAGCGGAATAGCACCACCGCCAGAGCGCAGCGCTGCGCGCAAGGTTCGGCGCATGTCGATATTTCCGCTGCGAAGGTCTGTTTGCAAGCGTCTGGTTTTGACTTCCCGAATAGGTAGGCGGAGGTTTTTCATGGCTTTCTTTGCCAATTCCAGTTCTTCAAGGCTCATATCTTCAAAGTCTTTAGTTTGAAGAAGTTCCTTATTGGACGTAGTGAGTTCCGCGTTTATCTCAATCTCTTCCTTGCCGCCATCGTCGTGATCTCCCGGAGCTTCAGAGGGGGCAAGGGCTTGGGACAGGCGTTTGGAGATTTCTTCCTGATCACTGTGGACTTGATCGAGAAAAGTCGTTGGCAACATCATATCCATCATTTTTTTAAGGATATCTGGATTTTTCCAAAAAATATGAAATGCCTGATCAAAAAGGTGCCATTGATCATGTCGATTGACGAATACAGAATGTAACGTCCAATAAAAGTCATCACGCCGTTCAAGTCCTGCGCACTCAACCGCTTTTAAGGCCTCAATAACACGGCCCGGGCCAACCGGAATTCCCGCTTTTCGAAGGGTGCGGGCAAAATGAAGAATGTTTTCAGCGAAGGTACCGTCGTTATTTGCGGTCCCTTCGTTGCGATCATCCAGCGGCGTCATTGGAGAGTTCCAATTCTGTATTGATTTGGGCAATGAGTTCAGCGGCTTCGCTGCCTTGAATTTTGGCAATGTCGTCTTGATATTTTAACAAAACACCAAGCGTGTCATTAATGACATCTGGATCAAGGGAGATCACGTTAAGTTCGGTCAGCGCGTTTGTCCAATCGAGGCTTTCAGCAATTCCTGGCAGTTTAAACAAGGCAGGATCAGCGCGTAATTTTTGGACAAATGCGACAATCTGAGCCGATAGCTCTTTATCCGCACCTGGAAGTTTGCGGCTTATGATCTCTTTCTCGCGTTCTGCATCTGGGTAATCGACCCAATGGTAGAGGCAACGCCGTTTAAGCGCATCATGAATTTCACGGGTTCTATTTGACGTAACAATAACAATTGGGGCTTCTTTTGCAGCAATCGTTCCAAGTTCAGGAATGGTAATTTGGAAGTCTGATAGAATTTCAAGAAGGTAGGCTTCGAAAGGCTCATCAGTTCGATCGAGCTCGTCAATTAACAGAACGGGTGCTCCGCGCCCTGTATCTTCCAGTGCGTTCAGCAGGGGGCGTTTGATTAGGAACTTTTCAGAAAAAATATCACTGCCAAGTTTGTCCTTATCGACGCTATCTGTTGCTTCTGCCAACCGGATTTCGATCATCTGGCGGGCGTAATTCCACTCATAAACAGCAGACGATACATCCAGCCCTTCATAGCACTGTAGTCTGATAAGAGGACGGTCTAACTGATCTGCGAGGACTTTCGCAATCTCCGTTTTCCCAACACCGGCTTCGCCTTCTAGGAAAAGGGGACGGCCCATTTTTAAAGACAAATATAGAACCGTCGCTAAACTGCGATCAGCGACATAATCGGCTGCTTTGAGAAGAGTTTGAACATCGTCAATTGAATTGGGTAAGCTCGTAGGCATGCCGGTAATACTCATTTCTGAAGTAAGTGTTTGTCCAGAATATATCATCTGTTCAAAAGCCACAATGACGGGGCGGATCAATTGTAACAACTGTCATAAAAAAAGGGGGAAGCGAACTTCCCCCAAGATTATTTTCTGTCTAAGGTCTAAGACGCTGCATCAACAGCCCGAGCTGCCATTACAGAAATCAAATGCGCCCGATAATCCGCGGATGCGTGAATATCTGCATTTAGCTTATCTGCAACTGTCTGAATCCCTTTAACTGCAGCGCCGGAAAAATTACCGCTAAGAGCGGCTTCCATATCACTTTGACGGAACACACACGGGCCAGCACCGGTAACGGCGACACGGGCACCACTTGTTGTTTGAGCAACAAATACGCCAACCAGTGCAAAACGTGATGCTGGATTTGGAAACTTGGCATACGCTGCTTTTTGCGGCACTGGGAAAGTAACCTTTGTGATCAGTTCCCCATCTTCAAGTGCTGTCTCAAACAGATCGACGAAGAAGTCGTCAGCAGTAATTGACCGCTTATTCGTATGAACTGTCGCATTTAGAGCAACAAGTGCAGATGGATAATCCGCCGCCGGATCATTATTGGCGATTGAGCCACCAATAGTTCCCCGGTTTCGCACTTGGGCATCACCAATATGCGCCGCCATATCAGCCAAAGCTGGTATGGATGAGCGAACATCTGATGACGTTGCAACAGTGCCATGTGTTGTCATGGCGCCAATTGAAACTTCACCGCCGCTGACGGAAATTCCTTTTAGATCTGAAATCCCACCAAGGTCCACGAGTTTATCGACTTGTGCCAAACGGAGTTTCAGAGTTGGCAAGTAAGACTGACCACCGGCAAGGAACTTATCGTCCTCGCCGACAGCACCTGCTGCATCGTTTATCCCCGAAGGGCGTTCATAATTGAATGAATACATTTTCTAATTTTCCCTTCTTTAGGCGTTTTGTGCTGCGCGCCAAACTTTTTCAGACGTTGCAGGCATGTCTATTTCTTTACCAAGCGCATCGGTGATCGCATTCATCAAAGCTGCAGGTGCTGCAATAGCCCCGGCTTCACCGCACCCTTTTACACCCAGCGGATTACTGGGGCAGGGGGTGTTCGTGGTTTCAACTCTGAAATTTGGAAAATTGTCAGCACGTGGCATGCAATAATCCATATACGATCCAGTCAGTAATTGTCCGCTGTCATCGTCATAGACAACACCCTCAAGGAGAGCCTGTCCGATGCCTTGCGCAACACCGCCATGAACCTGACCTTCAACAATCATTGGATTAATGACGTTACCAAAGTCATCGGCCGCAGCCCAATCAACAACTTCAACAACACCTGTGTCTGGATCAATTTCGACTTCAGCAATATGTGTTCCCGCTGGGAACGTGAAGTTTAACGGATCGTAAAATGCATTTTCAGCGAGCCCCGGCTCCAGATCAGCTGGATAATTGTGAGGCACATATGCGGCAAACGCAATTTCACCAATGGTAAGTTGCTTGTCAGTGCCCGCGACGGAAAAGACACCGTGCGAATGTTCGATGTCATCGGCAGAAGCCTCCATCAAATGCGCTGCAATCTTTTTCGCTTTCTCAACAATTTTGTCAGCCGCCTTAGTAATGGCAGAACCACCAACCGCAAGAGAACGTGAACCATAAGTTCCCATACCAAATGGAACCTTTGTTGTATCGCCGTGAACAACTTCGATGCTCTCAAACGGAACACCAAGCTGATCAGCAATCAACTGCGCAAAAGTCGTTTCATGGCCTTGGCCATGGCTATGACTTCCCGTGAAGACTGTAACCGAACCCGTTGGATTAAAACGAACTTCGGCACTTTCCCAAAGACCAACGCCGGCGCCAAGTGAGCCAACCGCTGCAGACGGTGCAATACCGCATGCTTCGATATAGGCTGAAGATCCGATACCGCGAAGTTTGCCATTGGCAGCGGACTTAGCTTTACGGGCGGCAAAGCCAGTATAGTCAATCATGTCTTTGGCTGTCGTCATTGTGAGCGGATAATCGCCCGTGTCATAAGTCATGATCACAGGAGTCTCATATGGGTAGGCATCTGGCTGAATGAAGTTTTTCAGACGGAGCTCCGTTGGGTCCATATTCATATCGCGGGCAGCCCGCTCCATGATCCGTTCAACAACATAAGTGGCTTCAGGCCGTCCCGCGCCGCGGTAGGCATCCACTGGTGTTGTGTTGGTGAACAGGGCTTGAACTTCAGCATAGATGCACGGCATTTTATATTGGCCGTTCAACAATGTCGCATACAGATATGTTGGCACTGCTGATGCAAATGTGGACAGATAAGCGCCCATATTGGCTTTTGTTGAGACACGGAAACCAAGAATATGACCATCAGCATCAAATGCCATTTCAGCATGTGTCGCATGATCACGGCCGTGAGCATCAGTTAGGAAAGATTCTGACCGGTCAGCTGTCCATTTAATGGGACGGCCCACACGCTTGGAGGCCCATACAGCTGTCGTCTCTTCTGCATAGAGGAAGATTTTTGTGCCAAATCCACCACCAACATCAGGCGCAATAACCCGAAGTTTATTTTCAGGTGCAACACCAACGAATGCAGACAAGAGCAGTCGTGCAACATGTGGGTTTTGGCTAGTGGTATGCAAAGTGTACTCACCAGTGCCCGGATCATATTCACCAAGTGCGGCACGTGGTTCCATAGGGTTTGGAGATACACGATTGTTGATCAAGTCGATTTTTGTAATGTGGTGGGCGTTGGTGAAGGCAGCATCAACTGCGGCTTTGTCCCCAATTTCCCAATCATAACACTGATTACCAGCAGCTTCTTCATGAACTTGAGGCGCTCCCGCTGCAGCGGCTTGGCGAACGTCGGTTACAGATTTTAATTCTTCATAATCGACATCGATTAATTCAGCAGCGTCTTTTGCCTGTTGCAAAGTTTCAGCAACAATAAAGGCAACTTGGTCGCCAACATGTTTTACTGTGTCTGTTGCAAGGCAAGGATGCGGAGGAGCCACATGAGGCGATCCGTCTTTACTATTAATTCCCCAACCACAGATAAGTCCGCCAATACCATCGGCAGTCATGTCCGCGCCTGTAAAAATATCAACAACTCCCGGTGCGGTCTTAGCAGCACTCAGATCAATGTTTTTTATTTTAGCAAATGCATAAGGTGAGCGTAGGAAGTGACCATGCGTTTGCCCAAATTTATTGATATCATCGAGGTATTTTCCGTTACCTGTGATGAAGCGTTGGTCTTCTTTACGTTTAACAGATACGCCTATTCCATTTTCTACTGACATAAATCACCCTCCCATTTTCTCCGAAGCATCTTTCACAGATTTGACAATGTTGTGATAACCGGTGCAGCGACAAATATTGCCTTCCAGTTCCTTGCGAATTGTCTCTTCAGTGGGATTAGGATTGCGTTTGACCAAATCAACCGCACTCATAATCATGCCAGGTGTGCAGAAACCACATTGTAGTCCGTGATTCTCTCTGAAGGCAGTTTGCATTGGATGGAGATCATCGCCAGAGGCAAGGCCTTCAATCGTGGTTACGTCTGATCCGTCAGCTTGAACAGCCAACATCGTACAAGACTTAACGCTGTCACCATTTACGTGCACTGTACAGGCACCGCATTGGCTTGTGTCACAGCCTACGTGGGTTCCTGTTAAACGCAGGTTTTCGCGGATAAACTGGACTAAAAGTGTATTCGGTTCTACGTCCGCGTTTACACTTTTCCCGTTCACCGTCATTGAAACGGATGTCATTTGGTTTCCTCCCTAGCTCATTTTTTGTCACACAAATTTATGTGACGGTGATATTTTTATTTAGGATCTTATATCGATATTTTTTACAGCTCTTATTAGTCTTGTCTTCTTTGACCATCGGGTCAAGATAAAGAAATATTGAGCCTTCAATCGGTCGGCATTTTCTCGATTTAAGAATTTTGCGACAGAAAGTACAAAACTGCGGCAACGCAGATTGCCACTGGAATAAGGATAGATGGTTTCATCCATGAAGCGCTTGTCGGCTCTTGAGAATTTTCTGTATCAGAAGTTGGCGCTGCTGGGGCCGGGATATTTTCTTCAACGGCAGGGGGTTCTTCTGATTTCGAAACACTGACAAGTTCATTGAAATTTTTAAAAAAATCTCCTGCCAATTTTTTCGCGGTACTATCAATAAGCCGAGATCCGATTTGGGCCATTTTTCCGCCAACAGATGCTTTTACATTGTAGCTGAGGAGCGTTCCGCCGTCTGTATCGCTTAATGAAATATCCGCGCCACCTTTACCAAATCCAGCGGCGCCGCCTTTTCCCTCGCCCGTAATCGTATAGCCATTAGGAGCGTCAATATTGCTTAAAGTGACTTGCCCTTTAAACGTCGCCTTAACAGGTCCAATTTTAACTTTGACTGTTGCTGCAAAAGACGTGTCATCGGTTTTGTCGACAGATTGACAACCGGGAATAGCTTGCCGCAAAACCTCCGGGTCGTTAAGGGCTGCCCAGACTTGTTCTTTTGGTGCGTTGATCAGCTCTTCGCCGCTCATTTCCATGTTGCTACCTCAATATCCTGATTTTGTGGGCTCTAAACCTAACGGAAGAAGAAGTCCGGCTGCAAGGGGTAATGAGAAAGGATTCACTTGTTAGATCTATTTTTGCAATATTATGGTTTTAATTACTGATTAACCATTACAAACTATCCTTCATGCAAACTGGTTTTAAGGGATTTGAGTATGCGGCCGGCGATTAGATCTACATTTGATGTTATTTCTTGGCTTGAAGCACGGAGTGTGGCTGATGAAGTCAGCCTAAACCCGTCTGCTTTAATGAAACTTCTCTATTTGGGGCAAGCATTATATGCCAGCGATAACAAGAAAACCAAGTTGATGCCCGCTACTTTTTTGGCAACCGACGTTGGGCCAATTATCCCCGATGTTTTTTTAGCAATGGAACACGGCGTAAAAATTAGCGACCCTGTTGAGCCAACTCCAGTAATTGAAGAGTTACTATCTGCAATCTGGACAACTTATTCAGGATTAACGGAAACTGAACTTGATAAGATTTTGTTGGCTGACATGGCCATAAAAGCTGCCAAGGATCGGGGCCGTAATTCAGAGATTTCAATGGCGGAAATGGCAAAGGCTTATCCCGGAGGAATAGACGCTCTCCAAGGGCAAAGTCTTATTAGCAAATTTCCCGATGGATCACCTTATAAGATGGAACATTCAAATTTGGATGCAGTCCCGTCAGCAAATCAGGAAGTCAGGTTTACTGCAGACGGCAGGTCAGTGACCAAGTGGGTCCCTAAAAAGAAAGTCAGATCCAAAGACCTGAAGAGTTCTAAGAATTAGGGTTTTTTGAACCTTTTTTCGAGACCTTTGCAATAATCTTCCTGCGTTTTCCCAAGGCCTTCTGTAATCCAGACCGCGTCGTAGGCAGAATATAAATTCCATTGGTCGGGTTCGGATAATTCTTCAGAAAGTGACAGCACAAAAATATTATCTGCTTTCAAGTGGATCGGTACGGCACGATCTTTTCGGATGTGCCCGTTTCCGGCTACTAAATACGCTCGTTTCGTTTTGTCTCGCGTCAACATTTGCCTTGCAAGGAGTTTATCTTTTTTGATTTGAATCAGGCTCATGGGCCGAACCATATTATCAGGCAGCATATTGCAATGGCTGAGTTCAATGGTTTCATCAAGTTCTGACAGTTGATCTGCAGATAAAAGATCGGCAAGCACTGTTCTATCTTCATCCATATCCATCAGCTGTTTCCGAGGAAAACTACCATACTTGATGATAGCTTTCGCATTTTTTGTAGCTTCAAAAAGCGGCGCATAAAATGCCCAATCGGGCCACCCACTTTTGGACCAGCTTAAGGCCTCTTCAAGTTCATCGTGTGTCAGGGTACCTGAAAGGTATCGGTCGATAACGGGTTGCTGATCCGAATTTATCATTTCAAAAACGACAACATCGCCAGCATTCAACGTGTTTTTGAGAATTTTTTCCTGAATAATATGATGTTGTGGATTATCGTGTTTTTCCCCAAGCAACACATAATCAGCGGCAGCCACCCGTTTCGTCAGACCAGAATTTTCGGCCGTGTCATAGAAGTCAGCTGTGTCATTTGCCTTATGTGAGACACAACCGCTTAGGACGGCAAGCGTCAAGGCCGAAATAATAAGAGCCTGTTTTTTCATGAAGAACCTCAAGCGTAGAAAATCGTCACCATAAGACCGAACACCAACAGGATAACGGCGACGGCCGAGCCTGAAGACACTGTTGCCGACATAAGTGCGCCGCGGCCATGTGTTGATATCGCCCATTCGATGATGAAATCAATAAGTTGGCGAGCGCGTTTTAGGAAGCCTGTCCAGACGGTGTTAATCCAACCGCCAAGCTTGATAGCTGTATTTTTAAACAGTTTCCTATAAAACCAATCGAAATCGAGATTAATGCCAGCACTCATAATTGGGTATATGGCAAGCCGAATGGCTGCTGCAAAAGCAAGCGCTGCAAACGCAATCATTTGAAGTTGTGTAACCACATGACTTGCCGTGTAGACTTGGTAATCCATTTCAAACGGTAACCATTCGAACAACACCGCAGGGTATACGCCGATGAGGATTGCGAGACTTGCAAGCAGTGCCATAGCAAGCAACATATGAAGAGGAGCTTCACTTGTGCGCATGCCATTGTCTTTACTGAAAAAGCCAAATACCGGAATTTTAAGACCGACATTGTCAATGACTGCAATGGCCCCGAACAGCATTACAAGCCACAGAAACACCATCTTAGCATCAAGAGCCGCTGACATAATCAATGCTTTAGATGCAAATGCCGCCGTTAAGGGGAATGCCACGATAATGAGGGCACCAATAACGGCAAAGAAACTGGTAATTGGCATTGATTTATAAATTGCGCCAAGCTCTGATATCTTCGCTGTTCCTGTGCGGTGAAGAACCGCGCCCGTGGCCATAAATAGAAGGCACGTATACAAAATACTAACCACAGCATGGGCCGCCACACCGTTGAGAGCAAGCTCGCTTCCGATGCCGATAGCGATGACCATGAAACCTTGTTGGCTGTTCATAGAGTAGGCAATCGTTCGGCGGAGATCATTCTCAAGAGTTGCATGAACAAGTGGAAAAATGACCATGATAGCGCCAATGGCAATAAGAATTTCAGTGCCCGCAAACCCGCGCGCAAGCGCATAGATCGCTAACTTAGTGGTGAAGGCTGACAGAATAACGGTGCCGGTTACCGTCGCTTCTGGATAGCTATCTTGGATCCAATTATGAAGCAGCGGGAACGCGGCTTTGATACCAAAGGCAATCACAAACAACCATGTTGCAAGACTACCAAGTTCCATGGCTTCAAACGCAATGTTACCCGTATCAAAATAATATAGGATAATTCCGCCCAGAAGAATAACGCCGCTGGTCACCTGAATGATCAGATAGCGCATACCAGATCTGTATGACCGTTCGGTTCTACTGGCCCAGATTAAGAAGACTGAGGAGATAGCCGTCAGTTCCCAATAAGAGAACAATGTGATCAAGTCACCGGCAAACACAGCACCAATAGCCGCGCCTGCATAAATTAGGGTTGATACCTGCTGCACAGTGTCTTTCACGTGCAGGGCGTATAGAAGGCCCGCAAATGCCGCAATATGAAAGATCGTTCCAAAAACTCGAGAGAGTGGGTCGATCTTTGTGAGAACAAGCGTCATTCCCATGATTTCAACTTCACCCCAACTGCCAAGCCCAAGGCTGAAGGTTTGGGCAAGTCCGATGACGGGGAGTGCCAGCAAAATGAGGTTTCGAATAACGCCGTTGGTCAGCGGGATTAACAGTGCACCAAGGATCAGGATAAGGCCGGGATTTAAACCATCAATCATAGTAATCCTCATCGCGTTTCAGGTAAGATTGAACCGCTTTGGCCGTCACGAGAAGTGTCAGGAAACAGATCATTGAATACAGACCATAGAAAACTGGAATTTCTTCGATCTGAGTATAAGGATGTGTCTCATAAACAATATTAAATAGAGACAGAATGTCTGGAATAGCCGCCAGAATAGCGAGAATACATACAGCTATGTATATCTTGTCTGAAATGCCGGGGCGATCCAAGAGATGCTTTTTTGTGTCTGTAGGTGTCATTTCGGCTAGTCCTTACGGCGTCAATATTGGCAAGATTAGCTGATAAATCGGATCAACAGCAAAGAATAGAGCAATACAGCAAAGGGCCGTTAGCATTGGCGGTGCAACAACAAGTGCAGGTGCCTCTTTTAGGGCTCCCCATGCGATAAGTGAACTTGATCCGTTCTTTGTTTGGCCTTTATCTGGCGCACCTAGTGGCGCAGAGAAGAAACCCCGAATAACCACTGGCATAAGATATGCTATATTGAGAAGCGAGCTCACGAGCAATATCACAAGAACCACAAGCTGATCTGCCTCAACTGCTCCAAGCATAATATAGAATTTGGCCCAGCTTCCCCCAAGTGGCGGGATACCAATAATGCTCAAACTTCCGATGAAGAAGGCAATAAAGGTAAAGGGCATCACTCGGCCAAGGCCGCGCATGTCAGAGATTTCGGTTTTCTTAGTTGCCGTATAAATAGCTCCAGCACAGAAGAAGAGAGTGATTTTACCAAAGGCATGCATAACGATTTGCAATGCACCGCCTGCAACTGCCATGGGTGTCACAAGTGAAGCTGCGAGAACAATATAGGCAAGTTGGCTGATAGTTGAGTAGGCGAGCCGGGCTTTCAAATTGTTTTTGGTCAAGGCAACAACGGATGCCGCAATAAGAGTGTATCCTGCAACCCAAGTCAGCCATTCAGCAGCACCGGTTTCAGCCAAGAAATCGATGCCAAAAATATAGATGATAACTTTTAGAACCGAAAAGACACCGGCCTTCACCACGGCAACCGCATGAAGCAGGGCACTAACGGGTGTCGGCGCAACCATGGCAGAGGGAAGCCAGCGATGGATCGGCATTAAAGCGGCTTTACCGATGCCATACATAAACAGGACCAGAAGGATCACCGTGATACCATTGCTTACGTGGCCTTTAAGAATGCCGCCCGCAACAAAGTCAGTTGTCCCGGTCAGTGTCCAAACCCAGATGATTGCAGGTAGGAACAGTCCGATTGAGGTTCCAAGCAAGATCCCAAGGTAAATTCGGCCACCTTTAAGAGCGTCTGCGTTCCCTTTATGAGTGACGAGCGGATAAGTGGATAGGCTGAGAACTTCGTAGCAAATAAACAAAGTCAAAAGATTGCCAGAGAAGGCCACGCCCATAGCGGCAGAAATAGCGATGGCAAAACAGATATAAAATCGGGTCTGTTTTGGCTCGTTATTTCCGCGCATATAGCCAATGGAATAAATCGAATTAATAATCCAAAGGGTAGACGCGACACAGGCGAAAATCATGCCAAGCGGCTCGACTTTAAACGCAATGTCTAAACCGGGCAGGTTACTAATGAGCGTGATCGCAGGAGAAGCACCGCCCCAGACAGCAGCCAAAATACTCATGACATTGGCGAATAGAGCACCGGCTGTCGCCAGCGTAACGGCATCTCTAAAGTTGGGGGATGAGCTGCTAACTGTTATTCCAACAGCGCCAACCAGCGGGATCAGTATTGCAAACGCAACTTGTAATTCGAGGGAGATCATTATTGCAATGCTCCCATCAAGAATTTGGCTGCTGTTTCAGCAAATCCAACACTCATTGAAGTTTCAATTCCAAAATAAAAACCACCTAAAATGAAAATCCAGCAAGGAATAATCAATGTTAAAGGAGCTTCCCCTGTGGGAGCGCCTTCAGGAGAGGGTTTGAAATACGCCAGCTCCACCACTCGCCAAATATATATCACAGCGAACAAAGATGAAATCAACATGCTGATTGCCAAACCATAACCCAGCGCATCACCCCGTTCCAGAACGGCTTGTACCAAATACCATTTACTGATGAAGCCAGGGGTTAGCGGCACACCGATTAAGGCGAGGCCACCCAAGACAAAACCAAACGTCGTAATGGGCATCCGTTGTCCGATACCAGCAAGGTCTTTCAGGTAAACGCTGCCCGTGACATAGAACATAGCCCCAACTGATAGGAAAAGGCCTGTCTTTACAATGGCGTGGTTGAACATATGCAGGATGCTCGCCGTAAGACCGCTTTCACTGGCAAGTGCGATACCAAGGATCATGTAACCCAATTGCGCAACACTTGAGAACGCGAGGAGGCGTTTCAAGTTGTCTTGAAAAATGGCCACTACAGACATACTGAGAATAGCAACAACAGCAAACGGTAAAAGCAAGGTTGTTAAAGGCAGGTCACCGAAACTGAAATCTGCACCAAACATGGAGTAGATGAAACGGATCAGCAAATAGACCGAGACTTTGGTTGCCGTCCCAGCAAACAAGGCAGTAACAATACTTGGCGCATAGGTATAGGCATTTGGCAGCCAGATATGAAACGGGAACATTGCCAGCTTGATGGCAAAACCAACAACTAAAAACCCAACGGCAGCCCGAACGGGGCGGGTATCTTCGATTTGATCGAACTGTGATGCGATATCTGCGATGTTCAAGGTGCCTGTCATGGCATATAGAAGACCAACACCGATCAGGATGAAAGTCGCACCAATGGTCCCAACTATGAGATATTGGAATGCCGCTGTTAGCGCGCGTCTGTCAGTTCCTGCGCCCATTGAAATTAAAACGTAGGACGACAGAGATGTAATCTCTAAAAAGACGAAAATGTTAAAAGCATCGCCCGTTACGGTAATGCCCATCATTCCAGCGATCGCTAGTAAATAGGCTGAAAAGAAAAACCCAAGGCGGGAAGCAGGGACTTCCTTCAAAATACTTTCGCGTGCGAAAAGCAATACGCCAGTACTGATCCCGCTGATAATTGTCATGACAAAGGCACTGAGAGGGTCTGCAATATATTCAATGCCGTATGGCGGAGCCCAGCCACCAATCTCGTACGAGACGGCGCCGTGTTCCGCTACATAGAATAAAAGGTCGAGGCTAAGTCCAAATGAGAGGGCGCTTACAATTGTTGTCAGAGCCCATGGGAATGTAGCGCCGCGAAATAGGGCGCAAATAGGCGCACTCAACAGCGGTAAAATAATGGCCAGAATAGGTGCTTGAGCGAAAAGCGATGACATTTACTTAGTTTCCTCCATTTGGAGGATTTCGTCCTCGTCAATGGTTCCGAACGTTTCCTTAATTCGAACCACAAGGGCGAGCCCAAGAGCTGTTGTTGCAACCCCCACCACAATGGCAGTTAGGATCAAAACATGGGGTAGAGGATTAGAATAGATGACATCTGGCTGATCAATAATGATCGGCGCAGTTCCCCCTTCAATTTTACCCATGGTAATGTAAAGAAGAAATACCGCGATCTGAAAAATGGATAATCCGATCATCTTCTTAACCAGATTGCTACGGCTCATCACGGTATAAAGTCCGATGACAAATAGAATTACGGTGATCCAATAATTGAAATGGTCAAAAAACATTATTTGGCTTCCACCTCATTCTTTTTCTTAACTTCAGAGCGACCTGCAAAGCCATAGAAGATAGCGACCATTGCCGCGGTAACCGTAATGCCGACACCAAGCTCAACAAGGAGAATTCCTAAGTGCTGACCCGCCACAGGATCTGCTGATAGCAAGTTGTAATCTAAGAAGTTTCCGCCCAACAGCATACTCACAACACCGACGCCGCCATACAATAAAACACCAGCGGCTAGGCCGTATTCCACAACTCGCAATGGCAATAACTTTTGTGTGAATTCCAACCCGAAGACGAGAGAATATAAAATGAAACCGGCGGCAAAAATTACACCCGCCTGAAAGCCACCACCCGGACCAAAGTCTCCGTGAAACTGAACATAAAATCCAAATAGAAGAACAAATGGGATTAGAAGTTTTGCGACCACATGTGGAATAAGATCATGAGGGCTGGCACTTGGAGCACTCGTGTCTTTGATTTGAGGGGCGAGCTGAGCTTCAAGGGAGTCTTGCTCGTCTTCAACCTCACCATCAGCCAAGTCTTCTTTACGGCGGATGCGGACCTGACTTAAAATTAGTAAAACAGCAATACCTGCGGTGAAGATAACCGTCGTCTCGCCAAAGGTATCAAACCCGCGATAACTAGCAAGAACTGACGTTACGATATTAGGAACTGCGATTTCATCAAGGCTTTGGACCAAAAATCGCTCAGTTAGGCGGCTTTGTTGAACAGGTGTGTCAGGCGAGCCGACAATTGGCATTTCAAACGTGGCGTAAATCAAAACACCGCCAACGGCCAAGGACAATAACAAAGGTAAAACTGGTTTCTTTATGGAACCTTTTTCATGTGGGCCGACAAGGGCGAGAGTGCCTAGGTAAAGTACAGTACTGATCCCGGCACCAACTGCCGCCTCGGTAAAGGCAACGTCAACGGCGTCTAGGGTCACAAAAATAAGCGCCATAATGAAACTGACGGCGCCCAAAAGCATGGTTGCCACGAAAAGGTTACGTACATACAAAACTGCAAGAGCACTCGCAACCAACAGTAACATCAGAAAAACGCTTGTGAACTCTTCCATGTACTCAGTCCTTAACCTTGGCAGTGTTCGAATTTTCATCAGGGCCGTCATCCCCAAAGCCGTCGACAACGGGCTTCAGACCGGCGATAAATGTAGCTTGAGCCAAAGCGTAGGTCGCCGTAGGGCTAGTGATGAAAATAAAGGCCACAATGAAAACCAATTTAACGGTGACGAGTGTAAAACCGCTTTGCAGGGCGAGGCCACCAAAAATCAAGAAAGTTGCTAACGTATCGGCCATGCCGCCTGCGTGAATACGCGTATAGATATCGGGAAACCGAAGTAGCCCAACGCCTGTAATCAGTAGAAAGGCGCAACCCGTCATCATGAGGATCCATGTTGAGATATCGAGAAGTAATTCCATCATTATTTCTCCTCCCCATGAAACCTAGAGAGACCACCGCGCAAGGATCCGAATTTGAAGTACTTAAGAACGGCTAAAGTGCCAATGAAGTTCATTAGGGCGTATACAATAGCGAGATCCAGAAAATCAGGACGACCGTTCATAAAGCCAACAACAGCAATCAGAAGGACAGTTTTGGTCCCAATGGCATTTACAGCTAAAATTCGGTCATAGGACGTTGGGCCAAGAATTGCGCGGGTGAGGGCTAAAGCAACACTCACGAGTATTGCAATGGCTGTGACAGTGAAAAAACTCATTCTTCCCCCATTACTTTTGTTACTTTTTGGTCCATCTCTCCACTTTTAACGCCGTCAGCAGAGCCAATGGTCAGGGCATGAACCAAAATATTGTCTTCGTGCAAATCCACAGTAACTGTACCGGGCGTTAGCGTAACCGAGTTTGCGTAGATTACGCGTCCAAGGTCGCTTTTCTGCGTTATCTTGGACAGAAACAGGCTCGGCCTTAAATGTTTTTTTGGAAATAATACGCATTTTGCAACGTCTAGGTTGGCTTTTACAATTTCGACCATCAACCAACCCCAATAGAGGATCATTTTAGGGCCTAGTTGAACAGGGAGACCTTCATGATCAATGACATCCATACGGCGGGCGATAAGCGCAACAACAACGCACGAGGCAATACCAAAACCCATGATCAGTGGTGTATAGATCCCGGAAAACAGAAGCCAGACCGCAAATAGAACTAATATCAGGCTGATAGTTCTCAAATGAATTTCCTCAAATAAAGGGGGGGTGCCCCGCTAGCCGCAAAATTTCCAACAGTGTATGACACGAGACGGCTCTGGTCGCAAGATGGAACACTGAATTTGTCGCATCGGAGAGAGGGTTTGGTCGCGCTAGTTTCTCTTTTTCATGGCATTCGATTCAGAACATTGTTTCCAAAGGCATCAAATTGAAATTTTTATATTCAACCTGACGGATAAATAAATACTGAATAGAGGTGTTTTAAAGCGGTTTATTAGCAATTAATGCAAATTTAAGGTTAAGCTAATATTGAATATTAGTATATAACGAGTTATTGTAAAGTATCGGTGGGGGTCGATGACAGACGAGTGGGAGTTACCTGATGTCAGCAAAAATCGAGCAGTTGCATAGTAGTACTGAAGTTGAAATGACCTACAATACAGATGAAGAAACATTCGAGCTTAAGGGCAGAGTGAAGTGGTTTAACACAGTAAAAGGATTTGGTTTCCTTGTTCCTGAAAATGAACCTGGTGATATTTTCTTGCATTTATCCTGTTTGCGCGAAAGCGGTCATGAATATGTTGCAGAAGGTGTAACGGTCAGTTGCCAAGTTGCTCGTAGGGGAAAAGGACTTCAGGCGATTAAAATTCTCGACATTGACACATCGACAGCAGTTCCTTTCCAGCCAAGCCCAGTAGAACCATCTAACGTAACCCGACATCCGGCAGTTAGAGCTGAGGGTGAATTTGTCGATACCGTTGTTAAGTGGTTTGATCCTGTAAAAGGGTATGGGTTTTTAACGCGCGGCGAAGGAACTCAAGATATTTTCATTCATATGGAAACGATCCGCAATGAAGGCGCAATGCCTGTCCAGGCAGGACAAACATTGCGTGTACGTGTCGGTGACAGTGACAAAGGCCCGCAAGCAGCTGAGATAGAGCACCTAACTCACTAAGTGCCGTGAATTTCTCACAAAAAAGGCAGGAATTTATCCTGCCTTTTCGCGTTGTATGTCAAAAACAATTATTTGATTTCAACCGCATAATCACTTGTGCTCTTTACTGTCTTGATAAGATCAGAATCTTTCAAAAATTTTGCAAAGCGGGCGTAGCGGTTGCTATCTAGGGCACTTGGACGAAGCGCAAAACGCGGAAGTGTATCGCGCCAAGCACGGCGGTTAAGCTCATCATCCAAATCTTTATGGCTCTTGATGAACAACTTCCATGCATCATCTGGATGGTTCACAATAAACTGAACTGCTTCTTCAAGGCTTGCAAGGAATGGTTTGAAACGAGGATCTTTGAGGTTTTCACTGTTGGCAATAATGATCAACTCGTCGTAGCTGGGGACCCCTTCTTCTTCTGGGTAGAATGCCAGTCCAGGGTAACCTTCAATATCCATTTGATTTAATTCGAAGTTCCGAAATGCACCGATTACTGCGTCAACTTTACCTGCAAGGAGTGAGGGGGACAGGCTGAAATTCACGTTGATCATTTCGATATCAGTTAGTTTTAAACCGTGACGGTTCAGCATCGCTTTAAGCAAGGCTTCTTCAAACCCACCAACCGAAAATCCGACTTTTTTACCTTTTAGATCTTCGATGCTCTTAATCGGTCCGTCTTTGAGAACTACAAGACTGTTTAGTGGTGTTGCAACCAATGTGCCGATCCGCTTTAGAGGGAGATCTTCATCAACCTGAACATGAAGTTGCGGCTGGTACGATACTGCAAGTGGTGCTTTACCTGCAGCAACAAGCTTAGGTGGATCGTTCGGATTTGCAGGTGCGATTAACTCAACATCAAGACCATTTTTTTTGAAAATTCCTTTTTCTTGAGCAATGATTAATGGAGCGTGATCTGGGTTCACAAACCAATCCAGCAGGACCGTGAGTTTTTCCGCGGCCACAGCTGGTTTGACGGCAAAGAACGCAACCATAACAGCAGCGGCAAGTTTCAATTTCATTGGTGGTTTCTCCAATTTTAAGTGAGAGTTTCCTGGTCGGGTTGCCATTTTAGGGCCAGTTTCAGGATGTAATCTGTTAGATAAAACAATGATATAGCCATAACAGTTAATGTTAGTAGGCTGGCGAAGAGAAGGTCGGTTTGCATGCGGCCGTTTGCATGAAGCATTAAATATCCAAGTCCGGACGACGACCCAACCCACTCACCGACGACGGCGCCAATGGGGGCAACGGCCGCCGCAACACGAATGCCTGAGGCCAATGCGGGCAGAGCGAATGGAATTTTTATATATCGGTATAGACGGAACAAGCGCATGGGAGCCGCTGATTTTGAGCGCGACTGCATAACAGATGCCATGTCGCGCCAATCGCTAGATGTTCTGTTCAAACCATCAAGAAAGCTCACCGTTACTGGAAAATATATGATCAAAGTGGCCATAACCACTTTGGACGTAATTCCGTAATCAAACCAAAGAACAAGTAAAGGAGCGATAGCAAAAACGGGAATTGCCTGGCTTGCAACTAGCACCGGCATGACCCATTGTTTGACCCCACGGTGAATGGAGATGGCCAAGGCCGATAAAACACCCAGTGATATTCCAAACGCAAGGCCGAGCAAGATTTCAGTGGCTGTGGTAACCGCATTTTCAAAAATTATGTCATAGCGTTCGCTAAATTTTATAAAAACCTGCAAAGGGCTTGGGAGAATGAATTTTGGCAATGATGTGGCCCAAACAACCAGCCACCAGATACCAAGTAGTCCCGAAACCGTAATCGTCAATCTTAAGAACTTAGCCATTACCCAAGATCCTTTTGCATACCAAGCAGATCAAGAATTTGGTTGTACTTTTCTTTCAGCGAGCTAAGCGTTGGATCTCTTGGGATTTGATCGCCTAAATCATCGATTGGGGTCAATTTAACTGGATCGCCCGCAAGAACGTAGACTTGATGCCCAAGGCGGAGGGCTTCCATAGGATCATGCGTAATCATGAGGGTCGTTCGGCCAGCACATAATTGAGCGAGCAGTGCTTGCAATCTATGACGTGTGATCGCGTCGAGGGCCGAAAAGGGCTCGTCCACTAGGACGATTGGGGCGTCGTCCATCAATGTGCGAGCTAAGGATACACGTTGTCTCATACCGCCAGACAAGGTGCTTGGAAGCTCAGATGCCTTGCCCGCAAGCCCAACCGCCGCCAGAAGTGCCTTTGCACGGTGTCTGTCAACTTTTTCGCCGCGCAAACGAGCGGCGATTAGTAAATTATCTAGTGCGCTTGACCAGGGAAGTAATAAATCCTTCTGATCCATATAGGCGATACGTCCCATAATCGCCTCGCCGTCGCTTGCCCGTATATCGCTGCCGGCAGCAAGTGGCAGTATGCCGGCAATCGATTTCAGAATGCTGGTTTTCCCAACGCCGCTTGGGCCGAGAAGACACGTTATTGTACCGGGTTTAAGTTCAATCTTGAAGTCTTCCAAGATGACGTTACCGCTGTAGGAAATCACGGGTAAAGTTATGGACAAGCCAATAGCCGAGCAACCGCGTTTCTGCTTTTTGTCAAATGCAGAAGTAGCCCCGTCTTTCATTGCAGCAGTGGCTACAGATGATGTATCGTTTGCGACCATATAACTCTCGTTCCTACGCAGGCTTTAACCTGATCAGGTACAGGGGTCGTTCCAAACTGGAACCTCTCAGCAAACTCAGCTCCCCCCGAGGATGGGGTACTATAGGGAAAAAAGTATTAATGGCAAAGAAAATTAGCATAGTGGCTCTTTGGTGTTTTTTGAGTATTTTTTATGGGGGAACCTCGGTTCGTGCTGCCGCTGATTTATTCGTTCTGATGATTGATCAGAAGACAGAAATGGTGGCGCTAAATGTTGAACTTGTCGATACTCCCGAAACTCGAGCAAAGGGACTTATGAGCCGTAAAAGCCTTCACTCTGAACACGGAATGCTATTTGATTTTAAAAAACAAAAACACGTCACCATGTGGATGAAAAATACCTTTATTCCCCTAGATATGATCTTTGCCAATGAAAAAGGTGTTGTGGTTTATATTAAGTATAACGCTCTTCCTGAAGATTTGAGCATTGTTGGCACAAAGCTGCCTGCTCGTTATGTGCTTGAGGTAAACGCTGGATTTGCAAAAACACACAATGTACAAATTGGTAATCGCTTAACGGTTCCTCTTCAAAATAAATAACGACAATGGGTTCAAAAATGACAAAAACAATTATATCCCGATCGGCAATTCCAGATGGTTTTAGTGAAGTCCAAGGGCATGCCGCTTTTGCAACGCGAAACGGACCTTATTTCGAGAAGATAATTGATGCTGAAACTGTGGTCCGGGCTTTCATTGCAGATGATCGTCATTTGAACGGTGTAAACTTTGTTCATGGAGGGATGTTGATGTCGTTTGCCGACTCTGCACTTGCACGGTCTATCAACCACCGATACGGAAAGCGATGCGTAACCGTTAAAATGAACTCGGAGTTTTTACTCCCCGTCAAAGAGGGCGACTGGGTGGAAGCGCACTGTGAAGTCGTTCGTGATACCCGAACTTTAGCTTTTGTTCGGGGGGAGCTGAAAGTTGGAACGCGGACAATGTTTAAGGCCGATGCTGTTTTTCAGTATATTAGATCGGCAAACAGAACCCGGAAAACTGCGGTTTAGAAATTAAAATGGCTAAATTTTCAAAAAAAATGCAAAATGTACTTGCAGGGTAGGCTGCAACCGTGTAGATCATCGCCACAGCCAATCGGGGCGTAGCACAGCCTGGTAGTGCGCTCGCTTTGGGAGCGAGAGGTCGCAAGTTCGAATCTTGCCGCCCCGACCAACAAAAAGCCTTTTAAGTGAATAACTTAGAAGGCTTTTTTGTGTCCTACTCCCATCGTAATCCAAAAAAATATTCACTTTGTCGCAGGAACTATCTTTTCTTTGTCACAAATGGAAATTACAGTGACGTAGATCACTTTTGGGGAGGTGAATGATTTATGTCTATTTGGGATAACGAACAGAAACTATTAAAGAAAGCTCTACAAGCGGGCTTAGTCGCTGCTGGAATAGGGATGTTTGCAGTAAATAGCGCAGCAGCAGGCCCTATGGGCTTAAAGCCCGCGAGCCCGCAGCCAACGGCCGGTAGCCTATCGTCAGGGCTGGCTGTGCAGTATTATGGTGTCAAACTTGACAGTATTGATCAATTCCTAGAATGGATGGAATATGATAAGGGGAAATCCGGCACGCCAATTCCGATGCTGAACTATCAGGTTGGCCAAGGAAACGTGCTCACTACCACAACAAATGATTTGGTTGGTGCAGATATTACCGGTTTTATCAATTTCGAAACTTCTGGCACTTATACAATTATGGTTCATTCAAATGACGGTGTGCAGGTCAATATCGGGGGCGTAATGGTATATGAAGACCCTGAGGTGCACGGAGATCGCTTTTCGGATGAAATAAAGCTTGAGATTTCTGAGCCAGGCTGGTATCCGGTGCGAGTTCTTTATTTTGAGAAGAAGAACTCGTCTACGCTGGAACTGTATTGGGACCCGCCAGGATCAGGAGAAATTGACTATGTGCCTGCAACGGCATTTGGGCATCGTGGAAAGTAGTGAGCATGAGTTTGAAAGCTAAAATTTACAGACCGGCGAAAAACGCTATGCAATCTGGGCGTGGTGGCTTGAAAAAGTGGTGTCTTGATTACACCCCTTCTGAAGCCCGCTTCTCGGATCCACTTATGGGTTGGACAGGCTCTAACGATATGACATCGCAAGTCTCATTGAGTTTTGATGATAAAGATGGCGCGGTTGCTTATTGTGAGGCAAATGGTATTGACTACCGTGTGTCGGAGCCCAAAGAGCGAAGGCTCAACCTTAAAGCCTACTCTGACAACTTCTCATACAGTCGCGTCAGAGGCTAACAAAAGAAACAAGGCCCCATAGCTCAGCTGGATAGAGCAACAGATTTCTAATCTGTAGGTCGCACGTTCGAGTCGTGCTGGGGTCACCATATCAAGCCCTTGAAAACATTACTGTTTTCGAGGGCTTTCTTGTTTCTCATGAAATATGTACTGGATTTTTTTAAAAACACTTTAGATCGTGACTTAGGCAGTATTGGGTGTCCGCTCTTCGGTCATTTGGTCTCTAACGCAAATGCATTCCAGAAACATCTAACGAGATTTTTGTGGGGAATACCACTACGATAGATGTTTCGCATCAATTATAGAAATATAGCAATATTTCCGCAAATTTTCCACCTTAATGCAAATATACCTGAAGCGAAAAACCGTGAACGTACAGCTTTTAATACAACAAATACCGAATCTATAAAGTATCTACAATTCAAAATAATATCCAATATTACTAGAAATTTGAAATCCCAATTTTTATTAAATTAACAATTGTTAAACTAAAATAATGAAATATGTTTATCTATAATTGTGTAAATTATTAGGGTGCAAATCGCATGTACATAGTTGGCCAATGTCATCTAAATTATCTTGTAAATGCATTTTTTTTGATTGTGTTTCTTGCAATATTAAGTGTTGTAACTGCATCTGGAGATTAAAGACCATTTGACGGAACTACGATTAGATTGATAATGTTAGACAGAGCGACGGCGGATACTATTCGCACAATGATTTCAAAATTTACTGACGAAACCGGTATTAGGATTGAGATGATGCAATATAGTCATTTCGAGCTTCGGAAAAAAGTTATCTTCGAACATGAAGCCCAAAGTGGTGATATCGACATTTTCTATCTTTCTCCCGACTGGATAGGGCTAATGTCCAAAAATGACTGTATTCTTCCGCTTGATAACTATGTGGAAGAACATCGTTTGGATTTAAGTGATTATCCCACTGCTGATCTTTTCATCAAGTATCACGGAAGAGAAGATATCCTTGGTCTACCTTGAATAAACCCTACAACCAACCAGAGCTCGCTTTAGCTATACGCAAGGCGTTAGATGGAGAAGTAATTAATGACTAAGCCTAAACTCCTCATTCTTGATGATGATCCTTTGATGGTAAATATAGTTGTTCATGTGGGTGAAACTGCAGGCTTCAGTGTCTATCCAACAACCACCTGCCTGGGCTTCCAAAAAGAATGGATCAAAAATAATCCTTCGGTCATTGTTATGGACCTTGTCATGCCAGATATGGACGGTCTTGAATTACTCACTTGGCTATCTGTACAAAAAATATCAGCTCCCGTTATTCTAATGAGCGGATATGACGGAAAGTATCTGGGGGTGGCAGAAACCTTGGGTAGTGCAAAAGGGATCACGATTATAGGAACATTGATCAAGCCGTTCAAAATAGATGATTTGGAATTAATGTTAAAACGCGCTTTGCCATCGAATTCTTGAAGACCGCGCGTTTGTTCGAAAGGTGAATACTTAACTTTCTT
>Ga0209826_1000306_pt1 | contig 35936 bp, 29 predicted proteins | sample GOMGulsemesocosm_5_FD_184637 | JGI IMG/M metagenome (GOLD analysis project Ga0209826, IMG submission 184637) | Methane-oxidizing microbial communities from mesocosms in the Gulf of Mexico - GOM15C Gulf of Mexico (SPAdes) (version 2) | ecosystem: Environmental > Aquatic > Marine > Cold seeps...
GGGCGCACAGGTGGTTTTCCTTGAGGAATTGGCCGACAAGGAGGGCAACCCAAGCCCCGTCATCATCCAAAAACAAGGCGGCGGCTACCTCTATGCCACCAGCGATCTAGCCGCCCTGCGCTACCGCTCCGGCGCTCTGCGGGCCAACCGCGTGCTCTATTTCATCGACGCACGCCAATCGCTGCACATGAAGCAAGTCTTCACGCTGGCGCACAAAGCCAAGTTTGTACCTGCAAGCATCAGTCTTGAGCACCACGCGTTCGGCACCATGATGGGCGCTGACGGCACACCGTTTAAGACCCGCAGCGGCGGAACGGTTAAACTCGCCGACCTGCTCAACGAAGCCGAAGAACGCGCCATGGCGCTGATCGCGGAGAAAGACCCAGACCTCAGCGAAGAGGAGCGTGTCGAGGTTGCGAAGAACGTCGGCATCGGCGCGGTAAAATACGCCGACCTGTCCAAGACCCGCACCAACGATTACATATTCAACTGGGAGGCCATGCTCAGCTTTGAGGGCAATACCGCGCCTTACCTGCAGTATGCCTATGCGCGCATTCAGAGTATCTTCCGCAAAGCCGGCAGCAATGCCAGCGAACTAACCGGTGATATCATACTCGACAGCGAGCAGGAAAGAGCGCTGGCGTTGAAGCTGCTGCAGATGAGCGAAGTTATCGAGCAGGTCGCCCGTGAGGCTCTGCCCCACGTGCTGTGTACTTACCTGTTCGAAGTCGCCAGCCTGTTCATGAAGTTCTACGAAGCCTGCCCTATCCTCAAGGACGGCGTCAGTATTGAGACCCGTAACAGTCGCCTCGGCCTCGCCGCCATAACCGCCCAGACCCTAAAACAGGGCCTCGACCTGCTCGGCATCAAGACCATGGAAAAGATGTAACCATTGCGAGCGAGACACACCCGGCAAGACATACAAAAGGCGGCCCTCAGGGGCCGCCTTTTTACCTTAAAGCCCCCCGTAACAAATAGCCCCTTCAGAACTTAACCGGTAAGATAGTCGACCACGATCACCTGACTCACCGACTGACCTTATCCCGCCATGCTGACCGACAGTCTTAAGAAAAAAATCCAATCGTCCTACTCTGAGTTCCTCAGTAACCGCGAGCTTAAGGCCCGTTACGGTCAAAAACTGATGATCGCCGAAATCGCCAAGACCCTCGGCAACATCAGCTTGGATGACGAAGAGATCCGCGACAGCGAGGGGCACATCTGTGTGGTGGAAGCCGGCACCGGTACCGGCAAGACCGTGGCCTACCTGTTGGCCACCATCCCCATCGCCCAAGCGCTGGGTAAAAAGGTCGTCATCTCCACCGCCACCGTTGCCCTGCAAGAGCAGATCGTCAACAAAGACCTGCCGGAAGTGCTGCGCCACAGCAACCTGTCGTTCAACATCAGCCTGGCCAAAGGCCGTGGTCGCTACCTTTGCTTGAACAAGCTCGACAATATTTTGATGGAGCAGGAAGCGGTCATGGACCCCAACCGCGGTCTCTACGAAGACGAACTACCACAGGCTGGCGCCCAGTCGCTGAAGATTTACCAGAACATGATGGAAGCCATGGCGGCCAACAAATGGGACGGCGACCGCGACAACTGGGCCGACGGCGTTGAAAATGAAGACTGGTCACGCGTCACCACCGATCACCGTCAGTGTACCGGGCGCCGCTGCGCCAACGTCTCCAGCTGCAGCTTTATGAAAGCCCGCGAAAACCTCGGCAACGTCGACGTAATTGTCACCAACCACGACCTGGTGTTGGCCGATCTCGCCCTGGGTGGCGGCGCAATCCTGCCCAAGCCCGAAGACACCCTGTATGTCTTTGATGAGGGCCACCACCTGCCGGACAAAGCCCTGAATCACTTTGCCAAAAACAGCCGCCTGCTGAGCACCAGCAAATGGCTGGACCAAAGCATCAAACAGCTTTCAGGCATCATGGGCAACATCAGCGGCGCCGGTAACATCGACCGCTTTGGCGAGCAACTGCCCGCCGCCCTGCACGACTGTAAGCAACAGCTCGATCAAGCTATCCCGATGATCCAGCAGCTAGGGCAAACCTTAGACCCTAGCGATCACACGCCGCGCTACCGCTTTGAAAACGGCTTCGTACCCGACGCACTGAAACTCGCCTCTCTCGACATTAAACGCGCCTTCGATCGCCTCACCGACCTGCTCGGAAAGATGATCCGCGAGATCGAGGAGTCGATGGAGGAGCCCCATTGCTCGGTACCCAAAGTAGACCTGGAAAACGCCTACCCGGTGATTGGTATCTGGCAATCACGCGCTGAGGCCAACCACGAACTCTGGGCCAGCTACGCCATTCCCGATGCCCAGGGTGGCGTGCCCAAGGCCCGCTGGATTACGCTGGTGGAAACCACCAACGGCATCGATTTCGAAATATGCTCTAGTCCCATCATGGCCTCCAAGACCCTCGAACACAGCTTATGGAAACAATGCTGTGGCGCGGTAGTCACCTCGGCAACGCTTACGGCACTGGGTAATTTCGGGCGTTTTCAGATGCGCTCTGGCACCCCGAGCGATTCACGTTACAGCGTCGTGCCCAGCCCCTTCGATTTTGGCACCGCCGGTGTAATCAGCGTTCCAAAAGAAGCCGCAGAGGGCAACCGCGCAGCGGAACACACCGAATCAATCATCAATATACTGCCCAACCTGCTGAGCAAAGAAGAGGGCAGCCTCGCGCTGTTTTCTTCACGCCGGCAAATGATGGAAGTATACGAGGGGCTACCGGGTAGCTGGCGCGACCTTATTTTGGTGCAGGGCGACCGCTCCAAACAGGCGCTGCTTGATCAACACAAACAACGTATAGACGACGGCAAGGGCAGCATCATATTTGGCCTCGCCAGTTTTGCCGAAGGTGTAGACCTACCGGGCACATATTGCAGCCATGTCGTCATCGCCAAGATCCCATTTGCCGTGCCCGACGACCCAGTGGAAGCCGCACTGGCCGAATGGATTGAGGCAAGAGGCGGCAATTCGTTTATGGAGATCAGCGTGCCCGATGCCTCTATGAAATTGGTGCAAGCCTGCGGCCGACTGCTGCGAACCGAGACCGATACCGGCACCGTCAGTCTTCTCGACCGACGCATTGTGACCAAGCGCTACGGCACGGCGATTTTAAATTCTCTGCCGCCCTTTAGACGCGAAATAGCCTAGCGCTTAATTTCGAGGTTTATTGCAAATGAAAAAGATTCGTAAAAGCATTGGAGGTTAGCGAACCTCTAACGCATAATCCGCTCCAGTACCGCTGCGTTCGAGAAGTCATAAATCAGGCCTACGCATATGGCTCAGTGACTAGACACAACCGCAGGAACACCAGCTATCACCATCCTATTTAGAGTTTAAGATGATCAAAAAACTTATTGCCGCGCTGTCCCTCTTTCCAGCCCTAACGCTGGGTATCAGTACCGCACAGGCCAGTGACGTAGATTTGGTGGGCACCATGGGTGCACTGCAATACTTCGCGCACAAAACACACCTATCGCTAAACGCTAAGAATCAAGAGCTGGCTAACTTCTACGCGCATGAAATAGAAGAGCAGCTCGAAGAGCTCGAAGGCATTAAGCAATATCACGGTCAACCCATCGGTCAACTGAGTAAGAGCATGCTGGTGCCCGCGTTTGAAACCTTTGAAACCGCACTAAAGAAAGGCGACTGGGACGCGGCTCAACAGACATTCAAAGCGATGATAAACACCTGCAACGTCTGTCACCAAGCCACTCAACACGGCTTTATCAAGATCGAATTAAGCGACAAAAACCCGTATATACAAGCCTTCGAGATGTAATATGGGGCAGGTACATCAAGCCATAGCCTGCGAACTAGCAGATGTCGCCCAGCACCTGCAAGCGCTCGACCTTTGGGACTCCCACCCCCCGAGTGAAACGGCACTGGCCAGCCAAGAGCCCTTTTGTGTCGACACCCTGAGTTTCCCTCAATGGCTACAGTTCATCTTCTTAACGCGCATGACTAGCCTCTGCGAACAAGCGTTACCACTGCCCAGTAAATGTGGTGTAGCCCCGTTGTGTGAAGAGTACTTTCGCCCGCTTCACCTCAAAAGCGGACCACTGCACGTGACGCTCACGCGGATTGACCAAATCCTTGAGCGACGCTAACCACTCCCTCGCCCTAGTCCACTAACGACTAAGTAATCACCAACCTATAACACCTTGCTCTTTTCCAATCGTTGCCCCAATGCATACAATAGAAGCATTGCCGTTATTATCGGTGGGAGAAGTCTGTGACCAGTATCAATAACATCAGCAATGCCAACATCATCAACAGCAGCCTTGAACGCATCCAGCAAAGTAATCAACGCCTCAGCTCTGGGCTGCGAATCAACTCGGCCGCCGATGATGCCGCAGGCCTAGCCATCAGCACCGGCTTCAGCACCCGTGTTGATGCCTTCGACCAGTCAGCCCGCAACGCCAACGACGGTATATCTCTGACACAAGCCGCCGACGGCAACCTCAGCTCGATTACCGAAAATTTTCAGCGTTTGCGTGAATTGAGCGTACAAGCGGCCAATGGCACCCTCAACGACAGCGACAGACAAGCGCTGAACACAGAGGCCAAGCAGCTCACCTCTGAGATTAACCGCATCAGTGAGTCGGCTAACTTTAACGGCAAGAAACTATTCAGCGAAGATTCGCAATTGGATTTACAAGTAGGCCCGGATGCTGGGGACGTCATCAATATCGGCACCGATAACTTACAACAAAAACTCCAAGAGCTCGGCCTTGACGATATAGATTTGAGCAGCCAGAGCGGCGCGCAAGCGGCTCTCGGTAGCATCGATGACTCTCTTGCTGAGGTCAACGTTCAGCGCAGTGAGTTCGGCGCACTGAATAACCGCCTAACCTCCACCGTCAGCAACCTGCAGCAAAGTAGTATTGACAGCGAACAGGCACGTTCACGGATTGCCGACGCCGACTTTGCTAAAGAAGTCGCCGAGCAAGTACGCAATGAAATACTGTTGAAAAGTGGTATAGCCGTGCAAACCCAAGCCAATCAGCGCAGCGACTTAGTACTGCAACTGCTGACCGGCACCTAGCTCAGCAGGCCAGCCAGTACGCGAGACCGGCACTCAATTGCGGCGTTGCTCAGGTCTGTGAAATTACGTGTCTGCCTGACTAGGCAGCTCGACAGCAACCTCGCCGCCGTCAGTACTCATGAATATTTCACTGGGTAGCCAGAAACTGAAACAGCGGCCCTTGCCCCTATTCACTGATGACGCTTACGCCCCTGCTACGCAAAACGGAAAACATTTAACCAATGCCCAGCCGCTGGTCTCAAAGCATTGTCGGAACTTGGGGCAATGGCGAGAAAACTGCTGGGACTGGCCAGCGTAGAGTAGCCACAAACGTCCAACAGCACGACCAGACACGGATGGATTTTGTGGGTTAAACGTAAAAAGGGTTTCCTTCAGAAAAACGCTCTGCCAATATTTTTCAAGTCATTGGATGCGCTGAACCGCCTATTGAATATGTTCGGGCTGCGCTGTGTATTTCACATAGCTATACACACTGAAACATAGGCACAAGTGTTGCCGCTTTCACCTGACCTAAGAAGCCTTTAAGAAACCCTCAATGTCTGCCGCTGGCATAGGTTTAGCAAACAAGTAACCCTGCAAATACTCACAACCCTGATCGCGTAACCACTGCGCCTGAGCTTCGGTTTCAACCCCCTCAGCAACCAACTGCAACCCCATACCGTGGGCCAAACCGATAATCGAGCGAGTAATGCACTGATCGTCTTCGTCTTTAGGCAAGCCATCGACAAAGGACTTATCAACTTTCAACTTATTCACAGGTAAAAGTTTAAGCCGTGACAGGGATGAATAACCGGTACCAAAGTCATCAATCGCCAGCCCCACACCCAGCTCACCCAGCTCCGCTAGTTGTGAGCAAAGCAGCTCCGACTCTTGGCTGATCAACTCCTCGACGATTTCCAGCTCTAGACAGCTGCCGGGCAGGTTAAACTCCTGTAAAAGTGCGCGTACCTGCGGCACCAGCGCAGAACCGTATAACTGCTCTGCGGCAATATTGACCGACACCCAGCCAACGTTGAAACCTTGCCTTCTAAAGTCACTCAGATCACTGCACGCTTGGCGCAACATCAAATCACCCAGGCGGGTCATCAACCCCATCTCGGCGAGCAACGGTAAGAAAACACCGGGGGCGCGCAACCCACCTTCTGGGTGTTGCCAGCGCACTAGGGCCTCTAGGCCGATATCACCACCGCTCACATTCGAAACGATCGGCTGATAAAACGCCACCAACTGCCCCGAATCTAGGGCGTGCAATAGCTCGGTTTTTAATGAACGGCTAGCGGTAATCTGTTCCATCCATTCAGGTAAAAAATGGCGCACTGAACCCGCAGCCTGCGCCTTCGCACTGCGCATGGCCAGCTCAGCGCAGCGCATAGGATCACTAATTGGTTGCCCTTGCAGCGGGTACAACACCGCCCCCGTACTCGCGCTGAGCGATAAAGGCTTGTCAGCGTGCACGATGAAGGGCTCGACAAACGCGATCGCCAAGGCATCCAATACGGTTTGAAGTCGCACCGTATCGGTACCTTCCGGCAGCCAAAAAGCGAATTCATCGCCTGCCACTCTCGCCAACCAAGCATCGCCCTGCTGCGCAACCAACCGCAAACGATAAGCCACCTGGCAAAGCACGCTATCCCCTTCCTGCTGACCGTACAGGTCGTTGATCGCGGTGAAATCATCAAGCCCTAACAGCAACAACCCCCTAGAAGTCGATAATACCCCCAGCGACTCAGCGTCACACTCTATTCGCTGTTGAAAATTACGCCGATTTTCCAGTCCCGTCAGGCGGTCCGTACGCTCAAGATAGTTCATTTTTTGGCGCGTATTGACCCACGATTCATACCCATTAGCCAGCGAGATGGCATCGGCGGCGGCGGCCACATAAGACATCTCTGCAACGTCCCAAGGCCGTGGACTGCCACAGTGTTCAACGCACAGCACTCCATACAGCCTACCGCCCAGGAAAATGGGCGCATCAAGCAGTGCAGCGATGTTTAACGGCGTTAGGTAATTGGCAGAAAATTCACAGGTACGAACGTCAACATGGGCATCACCCGCGTCGATTATACGGTCTTCGTTGATGGCTTTAAAATAAGCGGGAAAATCATCGGCGGATAAGCTCAAACCCTGCTCATACTTGTCAGCAGCGGCTATGTGGAGCATTTCACAATAAATACTGTCACGGCTATCATTGATTGACCAGACACTGGCTCTTGCCACACCCAGTTGCTCAGCACAGGCACGGGTTATGTCGCGCAGTTTGGTACTGTAATCTCGCTCAAGAAAACCCTCGGAGTGACACAACGTCAACAGCGATTGGTGCAGAACAACAAATTTCTTAGCGTAATCCATAGTTATCCAGCAATATCGAACGCAATATTCATAACCTGTTAACCAACCACAAAGCGCGTCAACCATGCAGTTCTAGTGCGGTAATCCGGCCTTACGGACAACCACAGACAATCCTATAATATTAGACCATTATCGATGTCGTTGTTTTATCATAAGAGCCTCATTCACAAGCTGTTTTGATGAGCCATCTACGATCGCATCACGCCCCTGGAGGCTTTGTGGAATCCCCCCGTGACATTCAAGCATTTCTCGATCGACACCAGCTCCCCAGCACATACGCACAACAAATACATGAGCACTTTCAGCCGCTGACAGAGCGCTTAGCTCATCGCAGGCAAGCGCAGGAGCGGCCGCTGGTTATCGGTCTTAATGGTTGTCAGGGGTCGGGTAAAACCACCTTGGCCCAAACGCTGGCTTGGCTGCTAAAGCAGGGTCACGAACTCAGCAGCTGCGTGCTCTCACTGGATGATTTCTACCTCACCCAGGCGGAGCGGCACCAGCTGGACTTGGATGTTCATCCACTGCTCGCCCAACGCGGCGTCCCGGGCACCCACGACACCAAGCTGGCAACGCAGCTACTCTGCCGCCTTAAAACCGGGCAGTGCCCGCTGGAAATCCCCGTATTCAATAAAGCCGATGACGAACGCGCCCCCGCAGAACAATGGCAACGTATTAGCACGACCCCTGACATCGTCATCATTGAGGGCTGGTGTTTGGGCGTGACGGCGCAAAATTTCTTAGAGTTGATTGAGCCGGTGAATGCCCTAGAGCGCCATGAAGACAGGGACGGCATCTGGCGACACTACGTCAACACCCAGTTACAGCAACACTATCAACCTCTGTTTGCCCTCATTGATACCATGATTATGCTGCAGGCGCCGTCCTTTGACTGCGTTTACCAGTGGCGTTTAGAGCAGGAAGAAAAACTGCGCACTCGCCTACAGCAAGATACGCAACAACACGCTGAACACTTAGGCCTTATGGACGCCCAACAATTAGATCGCTTTATTCAATCGTTTCAACGTTTGACACAACACGGGCTGGCTACCTTACCCGCACAGGTAGAACACCTTATCGTGTTAGATGAGAAGCGAAATATCGACAGCATCATCCATTCAGCATGAATCACAACACTGAGCGACAATGACCTATGTGGTATGCGGAAGGGGAATTAGGTAGGTGGGACTAGAAGAACGGCAGCTTGAAAAAATGTGCGGCTAAACCACAGCCGCCCCAAGGGAGATGATACAAAGGTACTTCGTTATTTATGTATCAGAATTTTGCGCCAATCCAAACCCACAATTTATCAGTATCCTGCCCCCCCTTACCTGAACTCGAAGTACCCTTGTCAAAAGCTGCGTATTTAACACCCGCAGAGTAGCTTTTACCAAATTTCTTGGCGTATATAACATTCAATTCATTACCCTGATCATCCCCGGAGGCGGTCGCTTCATCGTTGCTAAAATCATGGTAAATAACCGCCAACTTACCTCCGGCCACCTTAGTCGCGACACTCAAATACATGTCTTGCAGTCCCGCATTGGGCGTACCGAGGAACTGATCAGACCAACCGTTAAACTTATGCCCGGTTGCCAGTGGCGTGGCAAAACCGTAAGTGCCTTGGTCAGAACCGAGCACCTCGTAACCTAACTTAACCGTGATACCCGAGACAGCAACGCCACCTTCCAGCAACATATATTCTGCTTTTTTACTCACGCCCGACACGTCTTTTTCTTGGTCTGCGTACTCAAGGGCGTATAAGTACTTCACATCATCTACGCTCACAGCGCCTTTAAAGCTCACGCCATAGGTATCAATATCGACATCGGCACCAGCAGCTGGATCTTCGGTGAGCATGTAGCTGTAACCGGTTAGCGTACCCACTGGGGTTATATAGGAAAGGTTCAACAAGTGGTCAGCGGAGTCCACGTCCTTTGTATCGGAAAAGATGCGATTGCGCTCACTGATGTAGGCGTACTTAGCGGTGAAGGCATCGGCTTTATAGACGGTGGTCAAACCATCGAAGGTTTGACGGTTCTGGCGCCAGCCGACATGACCGATAAAGCGCTGTCCATCCCAAGCGATAACCTGACGACCGGCTTTGGCGACCAACCCGTTTTTCTTGCCCCCTGATTTGTATTGGATATAGGCTTGGTCTAATTCTGTGGTTTCCGGGTCGGCAATAACGGAGCTGGTAGGGTACTCGCCAAAGGTTGCATCGTTATATTCATCCATGTCCGCAACAACGCGCACATCTTCCATGCCTACCGTCGCCGAGAAGCCATCCATAGACCCAGTCGTGTAAGACAGACGAGTACGCACGGTCATGGCGTCAGCGCCTTTGGTTTCTTGATCAACACTTTCATAACGCATGCGAATATCTCCAGACGCATCACCCGTTTTAAACGCTTGGGTAAAAGAGCCCGCGGTTGCAAAAGAGGCTTGACCGGCAACCACCGTAGCAACCACCAATGCCAACAAGCTTAACTTTGAATATTTCATGGTTTCTTCTCCTAACGTTATAGTTTTTAAGGCAATAGAATTTTTTAAATTATCCGTCACTGGGCTTCAGATAATTACGCGGCTGCCACACTAGGCTTTCGCTTGGATTTTTTAGTTGTAGTAATAGGCTCTACCTTCCGTTGTTTTTCATACAGAAATTTTAAAACTTCAGAGCGAAGGCGCGTGTACTCAACGTCTTCAGCCAACGCCAATCGATCCCGGGGGCGCTCAAGGTTCACGTCTAAGATTTCACCCACGGTCGCCGCTGGCCCGTTGGTCATCATGACGATACGGTCTGATAGCAATACCGCCTCATCCACATCGTGGGTGATCATGATTACGGTATTGTTCAGCTCTGCCTGGATCTCCATCAGGGAGTCCTGCATATGTGCACGGGTAAGCGCATCCAGTGCGCCGAAGGGCTCATCCATCAACAGGACATCGGGCTGCATAGCCAGAGCGCGGGCAATACCCACCCGCTGCTTCATGCCGCCGGATATCTCATTTGGGCGTTTATCCATTGCATGATCCATATGTACAAGCTGTAGGTTGTACTCAATCCACTCTCTCTTTTCGGCCTTCGATTTTGGCGCAGCGCTGTTACGACCAAATACCTGGTCAACCGCCAGCTCAACATTTTCGTAGGCGCTTAACCAAGGCAACAGCGAGTGATTCTGAAAAACCACCGCACGTTCAGGCCCAGGTTCTGTCACCTCTTTACCATTGAGAATGACGCCGCCCTGTGAAGCCTGATAAAGACCCGCAACAATATTAAGCACTGTTGACTTACCACAGCCCGAGTGGCCAATCAGCGAAACAAACTCTCCCTTAGCGATTTTCAAGTTCACGCCCTGCAGTGCGGTGAAATCGCCCTTAGGGGTTGGGAAAACCATATCGACGTGACTGATGTCCAACAAAGTACTCATAGTGTTCATTCCTGTATTCATTCGATTTACTGCACATCACTCGTTTAAAGTGGGTGTCGTGTATCAGCGTGTCGCCGAAGATTTATCCCAAGAAAAATAACGCTGTAGCTGCATCACGGTGCGATCGAGCAGATAACCAATCAGACCAATAGTAATCACCGCCGCCATGATTCGACTCAACGATGCAGAACTTCCATTCTGGAATTCATCCCAGACAAACTTTCCCAACCCTGGGTTTTGCGCCAGCATTTCAGCGGCAATCAACACCATCCAAGCAATACTCAAAGACAGACGCATACCGGTAAATATCATCGGTACAGATGCAGGCAAGACAATTTTTTGCACATGTTTTAAGGGTACGAGACTCAACACTCGACTTACATTGACCAGATCACTGTCAATCGAAGCCACACCAACAGAGGTGTTGATAACCATTGGCCACAGGCAACACAGTGTGACCGTGACCATCGATACGATGAACGACTTGGAAAACATCGGATCAGACGAGGTGTACACCGCGCTCACTACCATGGTCACCAGCGGCAACCAAGCCAGCGGCGATACCGGTTTAAATATTTGAATAATGGGGTTAACCGCTGCATTGAGCGTTTTACTTAAACCAATGGTTATGCCTAACGGAATAGCAATGACCGCCGCCAATGAAAAACCGCTCAGCACGGTGACCAAACTTGTAGCGATTTGATCTACAAAGGTTTCCTTACCGGTGTAACGGCGTGTCTTAGCTTGGTAGCTAGGGTCCTTCGCAAGCCGCGCGGCGTTGCGCTTATCCTGACGCTCATAAAATGCAGCCGCTTTCTCACGCTCTACCGAGTGCTCGTTAGCCAGCGAGCCAAATTGTTCCCATACAGCCGATGGGCCAGGAAACTTACCTAACGAGGTGTCGATCTTCGCCGCCGCGCCGGACCAAAGTAAAAGAAACACAGCAAGCCCCGCCAAGGGAAGAGCAATGGCTTTCAATGCAATATCAAGCATTGAGCGCAAGGGGGCTGGTTCGACCGCCAGAGATTTAATCCAGCGACTTGTTGCACTTAAAGTCGTCATTTTCTACTCCTAAACCACCAACAAACTGAATTGTATTTTCGGGTATCACGCTGACACCCGAGAAAGTCCGAACTTAAAGTAGGTCGCCGTCCTTCAAACCAATGGTGAATTTATTGATGTACGCGTTAGGCTGGGTACCGTCATAAACGATGTCATCGATAAAGTGTTTTTGCGGCTTACGGAAGCCTGTCTCTTCAACAAAGTTAGGGAACTCAGTACTGCTGGCTAGGCCATCGGCAATCAATGACTGCGCGGCTTTTTCATAGATGTCCGGGCGGTAAACCTGCGCGGCTAGATCTTTGTACCAATCGTCTGATTTATCCTCTGAGATTTGCCCCCAGCGACGCATCTGCGTTAAATACCAGATGGCGTCAGAGTAATAGGGGTAGGTGGCGTTGTAGCGGAAGAAAACGTTAAAGTCTGGCACCGAGCGTTTGTCACCTTTTTCATATTCAAAGGTCCCGGTCATAGAGTTGGCGATCACATCATAATCCGCGCCTACGTAGTTCGATTGGGAAAGAATTTTCACGGCTTCAGGTCGGTTGGCGTTACCTTCTACATCCAGCCATTTAGCCGCACGAATTAAGGCACGGGTTAAGCGGATAGTGGTATTGGGATTTTCTTCAACAAACTTAGTTGACAAGCCAAACACTTTCTCTGGATTGTTTTTCCAAATCTCATAGTCGGTCACCACCGGTACGCCGATACCTTTAAACACCGCTTGCTGATTCCAGGGCTCACCCACGCAGTAACCATAAATTGTGCCGGCTTCTAACGTAGAGGGCATTTGTGGTGGTGGTGTAACCGACAAAAAGGCCTCAGCATCAATTTTTCCTGAGTTATCGCCTTTATGAGGCGCGTAGAATCCCGGGTGAATACCGCCAGCGGCCAACCAATAACGCAGTTCGTAGTTATGCGTTGAAACTGGAAAAACCATACCCATATTAAAAGGTTTTCCGGCGTCATTGTACTCTTCAACTACAGGCTTCAAGGAGTCGGCTTTGATTGGGTGTACAGGGCGACCGTCTTCCATCTTTGGAATATTCGGCAGCATCTTCTTCCAAACTTCGTTGGACACAGTAATGGCGTTGCCATTTAAATCCATAGAGAAAGGCGTAACAATTTTGGCCTTAGTGCCATAACCCATAGTTGCTGCAATCGGCTGACCTGCCAACATGTGAGCACCATCTAAGCGACCGTCAATCACGCCATCGAGCAGGACCTTCCAGTTTGCCTGCGCCTCAATCGTTACATAAAGCCCCTCGTCCTCAAAAAAGCCTTTTTCATAGGCTACCGCGATGGGCGCCATATCGGTCAATTTAATAAAGCCAAACTTAAGCTCTTCTTTTTCTGGGTATCCCAGCTCTTCTGCTGAAAACACCTGCATAGAAGATATAGACAGAGAAGGGAGCAAAACCGCAGCGGCAACAAACTTGGCCAGCGTGCGTCTCTTAAGCGCTTTTGATTTCTCAACTTTCTGTGACATGACGTTCTCCAGTAATGACAAAATACGTTTGAAGTTTCTAACCAGTGTTTTGCAACCGGCATGCCAACAGATTATTTTTCTCTAGAAAGTCGCATTATTTTAGGTTTGCCCAATGTCGACGCGCAGCCAAAAAATACAGCACCAGCTCAGGGCATAAATAAATGATGGTTTTTTACCCAACCACCCAAGAGCGCACCAACGTGTGTCACTGAACCAAGTTGGTGATTTATAAATGTCCCAAGCCAAAGCGCGCACGAAAAAAAACGCTTGGAATGAGTGCGAGCCCAAAAGTGTGCAAGCCTGATTTACAGCACCAACAGCGCCATACCCGACACCCAACCTGCGGGTTTCTCTTTCGCTTAGAGCGATATCACACGCGACAACTCAATATCGCAGACAAGCGAGCCCCGTCAGCCAGAAAATACGCTTAAGAGCAACAACATTAAGAGACGATCACGAACAAGGTCGCAGCCAACGGAAATACAAGTGAAAGCTCGCGGAATTAACCGGGCAGCAAATAGTTAGAAACGGGAAGGCGCTCACTTATAGACCAGACTGCACAGATAACAAGGCGCTAGCCGTCAGTCGCTTAGGTAAACCTGTGAACTGACGCCCGCTTTTAGAACATAGTGATGAATTAACGGTCAAATCAAGGGTTGGCACCAAGATGTAATAGATGGCGCCAGTAACTCACAATTTCTGTGGATAAGTATGTGCATGAACTGCCTAAAGGGGTGCCAAGCGGTGTCTCTCTGGGCCCCCAAACAAATCGTTCAAAAAACAACCAGAAGTGTTAATTCCCTTTATAATCAATTAGTTATATAAAAAACACAGTGGAATAATTAATTTATCATGTCCTCGATCACGCAAATCATATGTCAACAATTTTTTGTGGAAAACATTTGTCACATTAGACAGTTCGACTTCGCCAGTGCCGGTTTGTAAACACCCACTGCGTTGAATTACATGCCATTTAATTTATTTATTATTACTTGTCATTTAAGGGCCGAGAACAGGGTTGAAACTTTAATCTCAGCGCCATCGGCAAAATAAAACGTCATCAGTATTCCAAACAAAATTGGTTCACAGCACCTCAATACAGTCCATTCTGCTCACCGCCTTATTTTGCTTAATATCAAATAGTCATGTATTACGCACTGGAGAGGCACCTTGGCGGAGCTATACTCATGTTCAAAAATAATAAGTGGCCAACCCTCTATGCAGAACAAGAAAGTCCTCGCCGCGGTGCTGTATTCGCTCTGTACGCAGGTTCTGGCATCGACTACCACAACCGTAGATGACATTTTCTCGCTCTCCCTCGATGAATTGACCAATATCACGATCACCACCGGTAGCTTAATCTCTGGTTCGGCTGGTGAATCGCCAGCGGCGGTGACGGTCATCAGTCGTGATCAAATCGAAATGTCGGGGTCCAAGAACTTGGCCCACCTGATGGAACGACATGTCCCCGGCATGATTCTGATGACTCACTCTGAGGGTGAAAAAATAGGGCTTCGCGGGCACATTGCCGCCGAAAACTACAAACTCTTATTGCTCGTTAACGGTAAGAATGTCACTAACATGGTGTACGAGGGGGTCATCACTGAGATTGACCAGTGGGAGCTTGGGGATATTGAGCGCGTTGAGGTGATCAGCGGACCGGGCTCAGTCACCTACGGCACCGGCGCCATTGCTGGCGTTATTAACATCATCACCAAAACTTCTCGCAATGATCTTCCCAGATGGTCTGTTGGTGTGGCAAATAACGACGCCTATAACAGCGACGGCATTAACCTACAGTATTCGGGTGGCATTGGTGATTGGGGGCTGTACGCGTTTGCGTCCTACCGCGAAACGGACGGACTCAAAGCCCCAGATTATTACAGACTCAACACCAATGAACCCAGTGATAACCGCTACATAGGCAAAGGGCTTTCGGCGAGCGCCGGCCCACAGGAATACCAGGCTGATAGCTTTGGACGCCCACAAATTAAAGTGCATGTGGGCATTAACCGTGGCGATGACTTTAATGCGTGGCTACGCTACACGCAGTCTGGAATGTCCAATGGATTCTCTGAGAAAAACTATAGAACCGATGAGAACAACAACCCCCTAGAAGCTGAAACCTACCGGAATGTACAAACGCGCAGTTTAATCGCGTCCGGCGATTACCAGTATGCGCTTACAGCATCGTCATCCCTCAAAACATCCTTAACGATCGACTCGCAGGAATACATTCGTTATCGGCCTGAGAACACACAGTACGAAGCCGACAGTGCTAATAATATTAGGCAGTATGCTTTCTCTCAGGATCGAGTGACCACCACCGCGTTATACGAGGTTCAACCTACCGACTTGCTGCATGTCATCACCGGTTATGAATATTCGCGCATACAGGTTGGCGCCCCTTGGGGTGAGAACCAAGACCATTTATGGCTGTATGAAGGCGTGGATATCATCAGCAGTGTCGATTCCAGTTTTTACCTAAAAGACCTTACGTTAAACGGTCGAGCAAACGCGACCACTGCGGTAGAAGTGGGCAGTGGTATTCGTGTCGATACCCACAGCCAGCTGCTGGAGTCAAAATACACACTGTCAGACAATCAAACCGTGTTTTATGCACACCGAATCGATGTGCCCGATTTATCCGGCGTTATGTTCTCCCCTAGAGTATCGTTGGTTTCCACCCTTGATGCGGACAACACCTTGGTGAGCACCGTTCAGCGGGCTCAGCGAATGATGCCGATTCGGGCGCAATATTTGAGTGACCTTTCTGGCGGCAGTTCAAAACACGAGACGCTCGACAGCCTGGAGTTTTCTTATACTCACACCGGATTGTCCAACACCTCGATCAATGCGCGTGCGTATTATAATGATATCGATGCGGTGGGCTTTACCGGTGAGCGGCTGGAGTTTCTCACGAACATTGAATTATTTGGCCTCGAGGTCTCGCCACCTACCGGCATGAAAGCATAGAGTGGACGTTTAGCCACGCTTACATCGATCCGATGAGTGTGGATATGAATCCAGAGTTAAAAGGCGGAAGTGACAGAAACAACATCTCCTTTGCCGATTATTATTACAACACCCGGCAAGGCATCCCACTGCTGCTCGAAAGCTACGGCGATGGGCTGAATAACTGGCCTACAAATATCAGCAAATTTTTGTACACCCAGTCGTTTATGGACGACCGTTTAAAGGCCCATATTAACGTACAGATCTATTGGGATTACGAAGGGGGCTACGATGAGGTGGGCATGTACCAACAGGCTTATGACAACGTGGATAGAAACACCCTATCAGCGGCCGATAAAGTTGTGTTCGAGCAGCAATATCAAGAATTTAAGCACGAACGTGACCTGCTAGAAGATCAAGACGCTTATGAGCTCGACTACAACGTCAACGCGTCTTTAACCTACCGGTGGTCCTCCACCTCGTCGGCCGATGTAGAGCTTAAGCTCTACGCAGAAAACCTATTCAACTCCAGCTATCGCTACTACGTCAGTACTGGATCGAGCGCAACCGTGCCTAACCGATTACAGTATCTTGATAAGCCCGTCATGTTCGGCCTGCTGTACAGGTAAACTTAAAGTAAACACTCGCCTAAGCCGACATTCGTTAACCTTTTTTGGACTTGGCCTTTGACAGATTGACGCCAACAAACCTTGATCAAAAAACATTGCATCTAAATCAATATATTCTCTAATATTTTATATTTCACACACCCGTCGAACAACTAACCTTCAGCCCTGTAACTGCTGAAACATCATCGACTCAATTTTTTGCGTTCCCTCTTCGACCGCCAACCAAAGTTCGTCAACAATCTCTGTCGAGCGATTAAAAAGTTCCACACCGCTGGCTGAAATCTTCGCGCTTTCTAGAATATTAACCTGCACGCCGATTAAGTAACGCTGTAACACCATGCGCAGCGCTTTTAAAGATTGCAGCCTAGGCACGATACCGTGTACCGACTGAACCTCTTCCAGCACACCCAGTAGCCGCTCATTTTGGATCGGGATTTCTTTGATTAAAAATGAAATACGCGCATGACTGTCGCCGCCACAAGCCTGCACTACGGCCGCATTGGTACTCAAACCTCGCAAGCGAGCAATCTGTTCAATCAGCTCTGGCATTTGCACTAAAACAATATGCAATAAACTGTCGCAGCTTTTTCCGTTATCACTTAATTGGTACATCAACTGCTCACGCATCAAGCGGCGCAGCACCTGCTTTAATGAGTCGATAAGATGACCGTGAAATTCAAAGTTGAGTAATATGTCGTCGTCTTTCCAGCCCATTAAAATGGTCTGCCAACCACTGTCGATATTATTTAAGCTGGCGCTGGAAATTAATTCATTGCGCGTATTTACGTCGTTTAACACCAACAGCAAACGGCCGATGTGCTTTTGCAGCCGCGCGACCATGGGCAAGAAACTCTGATCCCCGCTGAGGAAAGCCATACAGGCACCGCGGTGTTTTTGCAGCGCCTGATTGAGCTGCGAAAGCAATTTAATCGTCGTAATGCATTGGCTGTGGCGATAGAAGCTAAGGCTCATACTTTCTGCCGCTGGTGCATCGATCAACGGCTCACTTTGGTGCGCAGTCTGATTCATAAAACCCTATCCATGCTCGCTCTTGGTGCGGCTGGTGAATTTATTCAGCCGGAAGCACCTAATGGTAGAGGCTAAGGGCCTCCCTAGTGGTTATTTAGCAATTGATATGCCAATCATCCGGAAGGTAGGCATTGCGCCGGTACTCAAGCGCTGCCTATTGGGGAGGGGGTAACAAAGAGGTGTTATAAACCGAGCGCCGACGCATCGGGCTTACGTGGGTCTGCAGCGCCATAGAAGACCTCACCGTCCCAGAGCACTGCATTGACACTGCCCATGGTTCGAGTGGCCTTCACGCTGTGGCCTAAGCCCTCCAGCAGCGCGCGGGTATCGGCGTTAAAACCCGGTTCAATAAATAATATGTCCGGCTGCCACTGGTGGTGCATACGCGGTTGATGAACCGCCTCGGCGACGTTCATCTGGTGATCTACGACATTTAAAATGCTCTGCAACACCGTGGTGATAATACGACTGCCGCCAGGACTGCCAGTTACTAGGTAGGGCTTAGCGTCTTTAAACACCATGGTCGGTGTCATCGAACTCAAAGGCCGCTTGCCCGGACCAACGGCATTGGCTTCGCCGCCAAGCAAACCGTAGGCATTAGGCACGCCTGGTTTGGCGGAGAAATCGTCCATCTCATTATTTAAAAGTATGCCAGTGCCCGGCACAGCAATACCCGAACCAAAGGAGAAGTTAAGCGTATAGGTGTTGGCCACCGCGTTGCCTTCCCGGTCAATAATGGAGTAGTGGGTGGTGTCTAAACTCTCATCGAAAAACGCCGCTGTCGGTTCAATATCCGTTGACGGTGTCGCCTGCGCGCCATCAATACGTGTGGCCAACTCTCGGCCGTAGGCTTTGGCGATAAGACCCGCTACCGGCACGGGGTTAAAGTCTGGGTCGCCTAAATGTTTGCTGCGATCGGCGTAGGCCCATTTCATGGCCTCGGTCATATGATGCAGGCTTTGCGCCGAGTTAGCGCCCCAACTGCGCAGGTCAAACGTTTCTAAGGTATTGAGGATTTGCACTAGGTGCACGCCACCAGAGCTGGGCGGCGGCATAGATGCCACGCCCAGGCCTCGGTAGTTACCCACCACGGGTTCGCGCTCAACGACTTTATAATTGGCAAGGTCAGCGGCCGTCATCAAGCCGTTGTGGGCTTGCATTTCAGCGACGATCTTCTCAGCAATAGCGCCCTCGTAGAAAGCCGAAGCACCCTTGCGAGAAATACGCTTAAGCGACCAAGCCAAATCTTTCTGGCGCAAGGTCGCGCCGCTTGGCAGCGCTGAACCGTCGTCCGCGTAATACACACGCAGGCTTTCCGCGTTGCCACGCAGGTGTCTACTGTTGGCTAGCTGGTCAGCCAGGTCGTCAGTAACCTCAAAGCCAATACTTGCCAGCGCAATGGCAGGCGCCATGACTTTTCGAAGTGGCAGCGAACCATACTCACGCTGTGCGTGCACCAGCCCTGCCACCGTACCGGGCACACCTGCGGCAGCGTGGCTGAAACGGGATTTTTGTTTATCCACTTCACCAGATTCGTCCAAGAACACATCGCGATGGGCCGCTTGCGGGGCCATTTCACGGTAGTCCAACGCAATGGTTTTATTTGGCTCGGCTAGGTGTACCAGCATAAAACCACCGCCACCTAAATTACCCGCGCGCGGCAGTACCACGGCCAGAGCAAAACCAACCGCAACCGCCGCGTCCACGGCGTTGCCACCTGCAGCGAGAATGTCTCGACCGACCTCTGTTGCCAGGTAATGTTGGGTAACCACCATGCCCTGATCCGCGCGCACCGGGTGATGAATACTGTCATAGCGAATAATCGGCGCGGCCGCGTGCAAGGTGCAACTGAGAAACAAACTCGCACAGGCAACGCTGAGCAAGGTCTGGCGAATACGAAAGGTAAACATGTGTGTGTCCTCTGAACATCCACCAAACATGAGCCACAAGGGCAGGGTGGCACTAATATCATGGGCAAGCGGGTATTCAGTCAAACTGACGACTGACCCTATTAGGTTATCTTAACCACTCACACCCAGCGATTTACCGCTTGGCTGCCCTACAATGAATTGCTCGTCTAATATAATAAGCATAAACAATTAGATCTTCTCGAGCGACCCCAATGGTCGTGGCGAGTCCGTCTCAGGGGTAATTAGCCATGCAACATGTCACACCAGCACTGCCGCTCGACAATAAGGTGATCGTGATTTCCGGAGCCGGGGCGGGGCTCGGGCTTGCTCTCGCCAGAACCGCACTGCGCGACGGTGCGCGCGTAATGCTTGCCGCACGCAGCGCCGAACGCCTGCACACTATTGCCGAAGAGCTAGAGCAGCAGTACCCACAGCAGGTCGCTGTGTGTGCGACTGACATCACCGACTGCCAAGCGTGCGCGCAATTGATGCTCGCCACCATCAATCACTTTGGCGCGGTACACGCTGTCGCCAACATAGCCGCCCTCGACAGTGTCTTTGGCGACCTGGCCAACAGCACCGAGGCCGATTGGCACGATTGTTTTAACAGCAACGTACTGGGCAGCATGAACATCTGCCAAGCGGCGGTACCACACCTTAAAGACGCTGGCGGCGGCGCGTTGGTACTCACCGGCACGCAAGCCATGCTAAAAGCCCCAGCGCACCCTCAAATTGCCTACGCTGCGTCGAAAGGCGCATTGATGGCAGCCATGAATCACCTCGTTAAAGAATTAGGCCCAGACAAGATACGCGTCAATATGGTCGTTCCAACTTGGATGTGGGGACCGGCGGTGGAGGGTTATATCAATGCGGCCGCAGAGCAGCAGGGTCGCAGCGTTGAGGAACTGCTGGCAGAAATCACCGCCAACATGCCGCTAGGGGAGATGCCAAATACGAGCGATGTGGCAGAAGCCATTAACTTTTTTTGTTCCGACCGAGCGCGTATGATTACCGGCGAAATGCTAAAGGTCACAGCTGGCGAATTTATGTAACCAGCGCACAGCTATTGGCTGGACACCGACAGAGCTTGTGACCGCCTTAGGCCCTCGCTCGGCAAGCTCAAGCGACAGCCGTGCCCCTAACCGGCAAGGTTACCGGTTAAGGGCATAGCGGCACCACCCCGATCGGCCTGCGCTTCCCAACACAGACGATTACGCCCCAACGCTTTAGCATGCCCGAGCCAGCACTGAGCATCGGCAACCACCTCTTCCCACTCGATTGCGGGTGCTGGCAAAGCTTGCTCCGCCGCATTCAGTTCACTGAGACCTGCGCTGGCTGTTACCACGCCATACTCGCTCTGCAGGTGTGGGATATGCAGCCCCTCCAACTGATCCAGCAAACGCTCGGTCAGCTGCAGTCCTTGGTCTAGGGGCGTTTCACTGAGCAACAATAAGAATTGGCTTGTGCCGTAGCGGTACAGACGGTCAACACTGCGTATTGTTTCACCCATGCAGCGAGAGAACTGACCGAGCAACTCCTCACCAGCAGTCTCTCCATGATCTTGGCAGTAGCGGCCATACCGGTCGATATCCAACAGCGCCACCGAATAACCACGTTTATGCTGACAGGCGTTGCTGTGGGTGAACTGCATATCGACCTCCATAGCACGACGATTACCAATGCCCAGCTGCGTATCGTAAAGCGACAACGCTTTAAGCACACTGTTGTTGTGCTCCAAGGCCTGGGTGCGCTGCTGTATGTCGCCTTCAATGTCCGTCCGGTAGCCCTCAATAACCCGCAGATGTGCGCGGGCAATATCACTGTCGCTGAGCAACCCCAGCAACCGGCCGCGTTTATCCACCACCGGTAGGTGTCTGATTTGACGCGTCTGAGTAATAACCAATGCCTCATAGAGCGTTGCATCCTGCGAGATACAGACCGCTGGGGTGCTCATGCAATCGGCGACTGAAGCAGGCCTAGACGGATACATCTGCATCAACTCCGCAGCCAAGCCCACCATGTCGCGCTCGGTTACGATGCCCACTGGTTTATCCCGCTCCGTCACGACAATACAAGCACTGCCCTGCTTATGCATGAGGGCAACAACGTCCTTGAGCGCTACATTGCTTTCAACACTTAAAAAACGCCGGTGTAACAATTCTTTAATGTAGATATGTTGCATGATCACTCCCTGTTGCATCCTTCGCATCACGTCTTAGTGGGCTGAATTTCCAGCGGTACATTTTTCCACAACCAAGCTATTTGACGGCACACAAAAAAACACACGAAAAATATGCGTAATGCCCTCCGTGTCAGCTTAGGAGCTCAGCCAAAGTTTGTTCGGTAGATGACAGATTACTTCTTTATAAAGAGCGGTCGGTCACAAGATTTCGGTAATATAATGCGCTTCAGCTACAATAGCCGGCTCACGCAGATCACAGCGACAGTGGCACACCTATGAAACAACTTATTCTCGGCGGCGCACGTTCCGGTAAAAGCAGCCTAGCCGAACAACTGGCCACAGAGATTGGCGCCGCCAGCGATCAAAGCAGGCCGCACCGCGTGATATACCTCGCCACGTCTGACCCGCAATACAACGACGGCGAAATGAGGGCGCGCATCACGCACCATCGCGACCAACGTCCCTGTGAATGGCCCACCGTTGAAGAACCCATACAACTGGGCCAAGCCCTGCGCAATGCCAGCGCAAACGCTGACTGCATTCTGGTTGACTGCCTCACGCTCTGGCTCACCAACCTGCTGATGGCCGACGAACAAGTATTTGAAACCGAACGTCAAGCTCTGTTCGATGCGCTCGCGGCCCTCGATACACCCATCATCATGGTCAGCAACGAAGTCGGCCTAGGCGTGGTGCCCATGGGAGAGCTCAGCCGTCGCTACGTCGACGAAGCGGGGCGTTTGCACCAAGCGATCGCCAAGGTTTGTGAGCGCGTGGTCTTTACCGCCGCAGGCTTGCCGCTGGTAATGAAAGGCCCAGCGCTTTAAGCCGCGCCCTCATATAACTAGGCCGACTTTCTCGGCGCCCGACGACTGATCGGCCAAGGACACTGCACATGAACTGGATACTTAACCCCGCCGCGGGCGTATCGGCAAAGCATCAACAGCAAGCCATCGCCCGTCAGGGCCAGCTGACCAAGCCGCCCGGATCGCTCGGCCGCTTAGAAGATGTGGCCGTGCACTTGGCCGCGCTGCAGCATTGCGACGCCCCCAAAGTAGAGCGCATGGCCATCACGATTTTTGCCGCCGACCACGGCGTCGCCGGCGCGGGGGTTTCAGCTTTTCCACAGAGCGTCACCGCGCAGATGGTGCAGAACTTTGCCTTTGGCGGCGCGGCAATCTCAGTACTGGCCAAAGAGCTGGGCGCCGAATTACAGGTCTATAACCTCGGCACCGTGTCAAAGCTTGATGCCCTGCCCGGCGTGCGTGATTGCCGCATCGCGGCGGGTACACAGAACCTCGCCGAGCAGGCCGCGATGAGCAACGAACAACTGCAACAGGCGCTCACACTTGGCAGCGAAGCCATCGCTGATGCCGGAAAAATTGACCTCTGGCTCGGCGGCGAAATGGGCATTGCCAACACCACCAGCGCCACCGCCCTAGCCTGCGCCCTGCTCAATATTGAACCCGCCACATTGGTTGGCCCCGGCACTGGGGTAAACCCTGAGACACAGATCCACAAGGCGCGCGTGATTGAAACCGCCATTGCGCTGCACACCCCGAGTAGCTCAAGCGCTGTGAATTCAAACGCCGTGAACGGCAACACCTCGGCACTGGCCTGCCATTACCTGCAACATCTGGGCGGCTTTGAAATCGCCGCGCTCACCGGCGCTTATATTGCGGCGGCGCAGCAAGGTTTACCGGTGCTTGTTGATGGTTTTATTTGCACCGTCGCCGCGCTTTACGCCCGCGCCATCAATCCTGGCGTCAGCCCATGGCTGATGCTCAGCCATGCATCGGCAGAACCCGGTCATCAACAATTAGTCGCCCACTGGGATCAACCGCCACTGCTGCAACTGGACATGCGTTTGGGTGAAGGCAGCGGCGCGGCGATGACCATTCCTCTGCTTCGTTTAGCCTGCGCCCTGCACAACAACATGGCGACTTTTGCCGACGCCAGTGTGGACGGCCAGGTTGAGTCATAACATGGCCAACGACTATCAGGTGACCACCATTGATCTGCTGCGCCACGGCGAATGCCAAGGCGGGCACATTTTTCGTGGCCGTACCGACAGTGCGCTAACGGACAGCGGTTGGCGACAAATGCAAAACGCCGTGGACAAGCTTCAATCAGAGCAAGCCGTCACAGCACAAAAAAAGTCCGTGTCAACAAACGCAACAAACTGGCAGCGTATTATCAGCTCGCCGCTGAGTCGCTGCGCTGGCTTTTCTGAATCGCTGGCCAACAGACTTCACCTGCATCTGCGCACGGACGCCGCGTTTCAAGAAATGGATTTCGGCGACTGGGACGGCCGCTTAACCGACGATGTTTTTGCCGAAGAAGGCGAGCGCGTGGAAGCCTTCTGGCAAAACCCGGCCGTGTTTACACCGCCCAATGGCGAAACGTTATTGGACTTTGAAGCGCGCTTAACCGCCGCCTGGCAACAATTGCTGCAACAGCATAAAGGTGAGTCGGTATTGCTGGTGTGCCATGGCGGTGTTATCCGTGTGCTCATTGCAAAGCTGTTAAGCATGCCCAGCAGTGCGCTACCAAAACTCAGCGTGCCCTACGGCTGTGTCAGCCGCATTCAGATTCACCACCAAGCCGGCCACGACGACTGGTCGCAGTTGGTTTTTCACGGCGGTTAAACCAAGCAACATTTTCCCCCACAAAAGTTATCCACAGCCAGACTGACCAGCAATGAGCGTTTTGAAAATTAAAAAATATAAAAGTATCCACAAATGGCTGGGGGCGTTACTGCTTTTGCCCCTGCTGGGTTGGACTATCACAGGCGCCATATTCTTATTCAAACCGGGTTATGGCGACGCTTATACGCCACTCAATGTACGCAGCTATGCCATTGCCCAGCAACCTGAAATCACCCTGCACCCCGCTTGGTTTGAATACCGAGTGCTGAGAACCGCGCTCGGCAAACACCTGTTAATTCGCAGCCAAGGCGGCTGGCAACAACTGCACCCCAAAACCCAGCAACCCCGCCCGACGCCTAAGCACGCAGACATCATCCGCTTATTAGAAGACGCCATCGTCATCAATCCAGAGCGCTACGGCCAAACGGTCAGCTTTGATGGCCAGCGCTACCGCACCAACACCCAAGTAGAACTGCACTTAGATTGGTCAACCCTAAACCTGAGCCAACACGGCCCCGATCGCGCGGTGATCGATGCCCTCTACGACATTCACTACCTGCGCTGGAGCGGTCATAAGCTGATCGACAGCGTATGGGGCATCATTGGCCTCGGCGCTTTATTGATCCTGACGCTGTTGGGTGCCAAGCTGCTGTTGAGTAAAGCGCCCCCAGAAGACGACACGCAATATTAGGAGCCACGGATGACAACACGCGAAACCACCATCGCCATCGCCGAAACGTATATCTTTAAAGGTCTGGTTGAGCAGCAACCCGAAGCCATCACGTTCGCCGAGAACTGCCAACGCTTTGAGCTGGGCATGAACACTGGCCGCAGCGCGGCGCACCTGCGCGAGCTATTAAACAGCCCTGTGTATGACCTAGTACTCGAATGCTTTGACCTCAACTGGACGGTCGAGGGCGAGCAAGCCTGCGTATTTTACAAGCAGCGCCTGAGCATCAGTGAACAACCCGCGCTCATTGCCACCCGATTTTTAATCCGTGATGAATGCATCCATGAGATTGAAATACTGTTCTACAACCACGGCATGATGGACGCGAGCGGCGAAGCCGTTGCGGCCCTCAGCGCCTAACGAAAATCACACCACATGTTAAAGACAATAATTATTCGTCCCCAAGTACGCGCCCTGATCACTGCGTTTATTTTTCTCACGCGTTTGCCCATGCCCAAGCTCGATGAGATCAGCCCAGAAGATTCCGGCCGCGCCCTGCCGATGTTCCCGTGGGTGGGTTTTGTCATCGGCGCCATCGTCTCGCTCTGCGCCTGGGGTTTGCACTTTGTATTGCCACCCGCCATCAACGCGGCCCTGGTGCTTATAGTTTGGGTACTGTGCAGCGGCGGTTTACACATTGATGGCCTGGCCGACAGCGCCGACGGTTGGCTCTCCGGCGCCCAAGGCGACAAGCTGCTGGCGATAATGAAAGACCCACGCTGTGGCAGCGCAGCGGTGATGATCGTTGGCCTGATGCTGATCGCAAAAATCAGTGCCCTCAGTTACCTGATAGAACAACAGAAATTTATGCCGCTGCTGTTGGCGCCGTTGATTGGCCGCGCCGCACCCTTGCTGTTGTTTTTAACCACATCCACCGTTAACCCCACAGGGCTGGCGCAATACTTTATTGAACACGCGTCGCGCAACGCGCTAAAAGTCTCCGCGCTTCTAACTCTGCTTGTAGCGTTTATCTTCAGCGGGGCAACTGGTGCACTGGTTACCCTAGTCACCTGCGCAATAGTGCTGTGGGGACTGAGGAAATTAATGCTCGTTCGCCTAGGTGGCCACACAGGCGACACCCTCGGCGCCAGTATTGAAGTGATCGAAGCCACTCTATTAATCGCAAGCTGCGCGGTGTTTTTTAACACGCTGTAAGATTGCCTATGAGCTTAAAAGTACTTCACAAGACCTACGCATTTTGGGCGAAAGGAAAGACCGGACTTATTGAACCAGAAAAAATAATGAGAACCGTATCAGAACGGTTTGGCGTAACGCTTAGTTAACGCCGCGCACAAGGACTGCCAAATAAGCACAGTGTTTTGGACGTCCCGGCAACTAACGTGAGCGGTTGCTGCGCCTTGTTAGGCTGTTGGCTCAAGTCCACTGCGATAACATAGCTTACAACACACTCCCAACTTAGTTTTCTTCCATTTCAGCTTAGTATGATTGATAGGGATATCTAAATCGAGCGAATATATTGTATGGCCATTCTTCTGGTATAGAACCTCTACAGTACAAGTTGTATTCTTGTAAAAATGTGTAACTTTCAGATCGCATCCATCCGTAGAGCGGAAAGTGGTGGTAGCGCTATCCTTAAGACTTTGAAAACCACATTGGCAAAGTATCTTCTCTCCATCGTAAAGTACGAGATTGGTTACTACCTGTGGTTCTCTCACCATGAACGCCTAACATCTGTATATCGCACACACTTTGCGATACAGCCATCATTTATGCGCAGTTGAACTGCATTGAAAAAGCAGAAATTTTTAAGAGATACCTGAATCCATTCAAAACAAAACGAGCCTGCGCGTTTAGCAACCCAAAGGTTAAATAACCGATTCCGACTACGGATCCGGCCGATTCCCCTAACTCAGTGATTGGTAAGATATATGATTTCTGTAAGGGTGACAAAGCGAGTGATGATTCACGACGTGCGCTGCTACAGTGATACACTGCCTACTGAGAGTTGCCGAACGGCTGCTTAACAATGATAAAAAGAGAGTTGTCGCATGCGCCCAATCACCATCAGCTTGTTAATAATTATTGGCCTAACCCTAACAGGTTGCTTGGGTATTCCAGATCTACCGGGCCCTATTGGTATCCCTGGTATTTAAGCGGTAGTGGTCAATAGTGTGCTGCGCAGATTATTGACCACCGCTTGAGCTGCTCAGCTCAGACCAAAACCTGCGCAATAAACGCGGCTGCTTTTTAGCTCTCTATGCCTCCCACCTTCTATTTCTCACCCCTTTATTTTTCATCTCTCTATTTCTTATCTGCTACTTCTCATCCCACTGCTTTTGCGCGGCATTGGCCTTGTCGATATCCCAGCCATCTTCCATTGTGTAGTTTTCCAGCTTGCCCTGCTTTGCCCAGCCCTCTTGCACCAGCATGGGTTTGTCGTAAAACTTATCCACAGGCCCTAGGCAGAGGATAGCAATCGGCGCGGCGTCTTCAGGCATAGCCAAAGCAACGCGCAGCGCTTGTTGATCAAACAGCGATACCCAGCCCATGCCCAAACCTTCGGCGCGGGCGGCCAGCCACATATTTTGAATCGCGCAGGAGGCCGAGGCCAAATCCATTTCTGGCATGGTGCGACGGCCAAAAATGTGTTGCTCGCGGTTGCTCATCAGGCTGACGACAAACACCTCGGCGCAATCAAGAATGCCCTGCACCTTGAGTCGCATAAACGCTTCTTCGCGCTCGCCCATGGCGTGGGCGGTGGCAATGCGTTCGTTCTCGACCAGCTGATGCAGCGATTGTCGCTTCTCGCTGGAGACGATTCGAATAAACCGCCACGGCTGCATAAGACCAACACTCGGCGCTGCGTGCGCGGCGGCCAATAGGCGCTCCAGCACCGCCGTGTCGACGGTTTCGCCAGCGGAAAAATGGCGCATGTCGCGGCGCTTAAAGATGGCTTGGTACACACCCTCTTTTAACTCGGGCGAAAACTCGTCAGACATACAACATCACTTCTCGGTTATGAATCAATACAGCTAAGGCGCAGCCCTGTGTGGCGCACCTTAAAATACCTTACTTGTTCAATGATCTACAGGGTTCGCGGTTATAGATTGTTGAGGTTATAAACCCTACTGACTAAAGTGCATACGCTTTACGCGCCTGGTGCAGTTGTTCGCACATCATCTTGGCGCCCATCAAAATACGCGGCGTATGGCGTTGGATGAAGTCGGGCGGAATAAAGTACAACTGCTGCTGCGCCACGGCGGTTAGCTGGGGCCAACTGCGCCATTCGTCCAACCACTCGGGGCGTGACTCGCCCATGCCACTGGCGATGATCACCTGTGGGTTGGCGCGCAAAATGGACTCCACACTGACCTGCGGCGCTAGGGCCGCCGCCCCGGCGAAAATATTACGCCCCCCGCACAGCGCCATCACATCGGAGATGACGTGCTCGCCGTTGAGTGTTTGCAGAGGTTTGTTCCACACCTGATAAAACACCGACACCGGCGTTTGCTTACTGTACTGCTGGCGTAGGGCTAGCAAGGTGTCATCAAAGCTTTGGCGTGCAGCTTGTGCGCCGGGCGCGCCGGTAAGACGACCAATTTTCTCCAGCGCCAAACCAATACCCCCTAGGCTTTTGGGTTCTGAGTAGTAGACCGGCAAACCCAAACTGGCCAGCTGTTCGGGCTTGGCGGCGCCATTACCAGAACTCCACGCCAGCACGACGTCGGGTTTTAAACGCAGAATGCTCTCGACACTGAAATCTTTATAGGTGCCGACCTGCGGCAATGCCTTAGCCGCCTCGGGGTAATCACTGTAGCTTACCGCGCCCACAAGTTTATCCCCCGCGCCCACGGCGTAGACCATCTCTACAATGTGGGGCGCGAGCGCCACAATACGTTGTGCGGGTTTTTCCAGGGTGACGCTGCGGCCCAGATCATCAATGACAGTTACGGCATGGCCAGCCACTGAAAACAGCGCTAAGCCGAGGCTAAGAAAAGAGAACAGCAAGGGGGATAAACGCATTTTAAACACCGTTAATACCAATACACACAGGAGCGCATTCTAACATCGACGCGTCATAAAGGCCTGCCCGCAAAAACGCAGGCATTAATACACCAACAGTGGTTTACCTGTGCCGGGGTGGTCCATGCGGTAAAATTCCAAACCAAAGACCTCACTCAACAGCGGCGGTTGTAATACCTCAGCCACCGAACCGTAAGCGCGCAAGACGCCTTTGTCCATGAGCAACACTTGATCGGCGAAGGCCGCCGCCAAGTTTAAATCGTGTAGGGCCAACAACACGCCGCAGCCTTGATCGGCTTTATCGCGCAGCGCCTGTAAAATTAGCCTCTGGTGGGCAAAATCCAAGGCGGATGTCGGCTCATCCAAGATTAATAAGTTCGCCTTGCCCGGCTGCATCTGCCACACCTGCGCGAAAATTCTCGCGAGCTGCACCCGCTGCTGCTCACCGCCAGACAGCTGTGTATAAGCCTGAGAGCGTAGATGCTCGGCGTCGGCCAGCAACAGGGCTTGATTGACAATGTCGGCGTCCATCCGCGCACCAGTGCTGTGCGGCGTGCGCCCCAGCAGCACCACCTCTTCGCTCAAAAACGGAAAGTTTAACGGTGAGGATTGAGGCAATACAGCGAGGCTCTGTGCGCGCTCGCTTAAGCTGTGTTCGGCAAGCTGACGGCCTTGAAAGTGAACTCGGCCCGCCGTCGGGGTTAGCTCCCCGCTGGCCAACTTCAACAGCGTGGTTTTACCGGCGCCATTGGGTCCTAGCAATACACTCACTTGCCCGGCCAGTACCTCACAACTGAGCGGACGTACCAGCGCTTTATCGCCCACTCGGTATTCAACATTAGCTAGGTTTAGCAACGGTTCGTTTGTGTGAATATCGCTGGTTTGCTTATCCCCGATTTGAATATCAATTGCCACGGTTACACGCCTCCCTGCATTTTTCGCTGCTGATTCAACAGCGATAAAAAGAAGGGCGCGCCCAACAACGCTGTCACCACACCAATCGGCAATTCCGCCGGTGCCAAGATATAACGCGACAATGCGTCGGCCAACATTAATAAAATAGCGCCGCCCAACATAGACGCAGGAATTAACGCGCGGTGATTAGGGCCAATCAGTAAACGAATAATGTGCGGTGTCACCAGCCCGACAAAGGCAATGGTGCCGGTGAGCGCGACGGCGGTGCCGACGGTCAAAGCGACCAGTGCAATCACCTGAATTTTTAAACGGTGTACGTTCACGCCCAAGTGGCGGGCTTCAGACTCGCCTAATAACAGCGCGTTCAATGCGCCACTAAAACGCGGAAAGAAAGACAGCACACAACCGAACACCATCACGGCGAACCACAGCCGTGACCAGGTTACGCCGCTCAAGGAACCCATCTGCCATAGGCTGATTTGGCGCAGCATGTGGTTATCGGCAATGAAGCTGAAGAAGCTGTTCAGGGCGCCCGCCAAGGCGCTGATCGCAATGCCGGCCAACAACATGGTGGCAACCGATGTACCACTGCCGTGGGCCGCCAACCGATAGACGGTATAGGTTGCCAGCGCGGCACCGGCGAAAGCGCCCAATGCCACCGCCGATACCCCCAATAAATCGTGTGAACCTAACCAGCCGGCACCGAGCACAATTACAAAGCTGGCACCGGCCGAGGCGCCACTCGACACACCAATTAATGAGGGGTCGGCCAGCGGGTTGCGAAACAAACCCTGCATCATCACACCGGCGACGGCCAATGCCGCGCCAATCAAACCCGCCATCAGCGTTCGCGGGAGGCGAATCTGCTCGATGATGAGGCGATCGGACACCACCGAACCATCGCCAGAAGTCAGCAGTTCGAAAGGCAAAATAATCTGCGGACCAAGAATGAGGCCGCACAGTAAAGAAAGAGGGAGCAGTCCACCGAGCAAAATAAATAATGTTTTTGGTGCTAGGCGACGCATACACAAACCATTGAATAATTTATTAGACACTTCAAAAGCAAAAAATCCCCAAGGCCTGCCACAGCGCCTTGAGGATCTCAGCTTACAACAATTGCTCGGTCAAAAACTCACCGGTACGCAATTGTTGTCAGAGTCCGCTTAGAATTACGAACTTAGAGGCTGTAACTAAAACCAACCTTGAAGCCACGACCAGCGTCGGCAAAGTTTTCACGCTCGGTGAACTCTTTGTCGAACAGGTTGATCAGTGTGGCGGACAAATTCAGCTGCGGGGTAAGCGCGTAGTGTGAACGCAGATCAACCACACCGTAACCGCCGTAGCGACGAGTGTTGTTAGTGTCAGCATAGAAATCACTGCGGGCCTTAAGGCTCACACCGTAACGCCAAGCAGCCACCGCGTAATCGAGGTCAACATTCAGCTGGCGGCGCGCGCGATTAATCAGGCGCATGTCGGTGTTTTCATTATCCGCATCCAACCATGTGTAGTTAGCCGTTGCGCTCAACTTATCCAGGGTAAGTGCGTAATCCAGCTCGAAGCCTTCAATTTGTGCATTGTCGACGTTGCTCGGCTGCCATTGTCCCCAAGGGTCATTGACATCCACTGCAGCCCACTCGATCAGGCCGTCAATATTGTTCTTGAAAACAGCAGCGCTGAAGGTTTGCTTTTCACCTGAGTATTTCAGGGCCAACTCAGTGTTTTCGCTTTCTTCTGGGGACAGCTCTGGGTTGCCGCGGCCGAAGGGATCTTCTGGCCAGTACAGGTCGTTAAAGGTCGGCGCGTGGAAGGCGGTACCCCAACTGGCGATCACGCGCAGGGAGTCGGACAGCTGATAACCCCAAGCTACGGACTCGGTGGTGTGGTTGCCGAACGCTTCATTGTCGTCGTTGCGCAGACCCACTTGCAGACTGTGCTTACCAAGGTCGTAATCCACCACACCGAAAAAGGCTTTGTTGTCTCGCTCTTTACTCGAGTAGGCGCTTGTCGACTCTACCTCATCGGTGATGTATTCCCCGCCCAGCACCAACGCTAAGGTGTCGCTTACACGGTAGTCACCCTGTAATACAAACGTGTCTTTACGGGTAATCATGAAGGTATCAATACCCGCAACATCGGCGGATGAAGCCACATCGTCGAAGTTTTTAGAGGTGTCAACCGAGTGGGCCAGCTGCGCTTTCAGCAACAAGCTGTCAGTGACCTGCCAAGTGTTATCCAGGTTGTAGACCTCCTGCTTAAACTCAGCGTAAGGCTTACAGGCCACTTCGGTGTAAGCGCCATTCTGGCACTCGTTATCCGACTCTATTTCACCGTCGTTATGCTGCACACTGAAACGACTAGAAGCGACATCACTCCACTGGTGGCTGAGATTGCCACTCAGCTGAGTATTGCGGTAGCTGTCTTCGTCATCGTTGAGAAAAGTGTCCAGCGTCGTGCGGTCAAAACCACCCAACTCCTCATAACCCAGCGCGAGGGACCACTGAGTGGTGCCATTGCCATTGCCAAATCGAACGCCGGTGTTCTGCCAATCATTGCTGCCCAGCTCGGAGGACACTGAGAAGTGCTTGCCGGTGACCTGCTTACTGATGATCTGCAATACACCACTGACCGCATCGGCACCATAGAGGCTAGAAGATGGCCCGCGCACCAGCTCCACTCGCTCAATATTGGCAACATCTAAGTGTTGCAGAGCAGTCGAGCCCAACGTCGCCGAGTTGATACGTATACCATCAACCAAAACTAGGGTGTGGTTAGTATTGCCGCCGCGCACATATACGCTGGTGGAGGTCCCCACTCCGCCACTGGTTGGCGTCTCGATGCTGGCCATACGGGACAGCAGTTCTGACATCTGGGAGATATTCAGGCGTTCGATATCGGCGGCGGTCATAACACTGACCGGGGATAAGACCTCTGAAATAGGGGTGGCCATACGATTAGCTGTCACCACGAGGGATTCATCGACAGGTGTTCCCGCAACAGCGGATAAAGAGACGGCGGCTACCAAAGGCAGCAGTGCAAAAGATTTCATTCTGGGTTCCTCAAATCATACAAGATTGAGGGAGGGTCACAGGCGGGATATTCAAAATTGCAGCGTAACAAAAAGCGGTCACGACACATCGAGAAGGGATTCCACCGATAAAGCCCTCCGCTTTATCGTTGTGCGCCAAACCTCTCCAAGGGAGAAGGACGCGTCATCTAAGAGGCCGGTATCGGGCTATTTGCACACTCTGCGGAGGGCAGAAAAAGAGCCAGAGCTCTGTATGACAATCACCGTTGCGGGGGCAGCGCTGGAATTATCCACTGGTTGAATCGCCAAACTAGACGCAAACCAGTAGATTCACCAAATTTCCCGTTTAACCCCTCAATTACATCATCCACTACGTAATTCGGGGCACCTCTAAAGGTCGCGAGGGTACCGGCTGTACCTCCAATAGTCAATGAGTGGCTTAGGCTCTGCAACGTTCTCCCAGTAAGCCTCCGCAAACTTATAACCATTAGCAAGCCCGGTAAGTAGATGTAACGCCCAATAGATATAACTGTTCAAGCTTATCTGGACGGTCACTTAGTGGCCTGTACTCGAGCATGCATCTATACTTAAGGCACAGATTTATAAAAATGGAATTGACTATGCCTTCACCCGAGCGACGCCGCTTTAGCCGCGTCAACTTTCACAGCCGTGTCGTATTATCTCAGGGTGAGCAGCAGTGGGATTGTGAGCTTATTGATGTCTCACTCAAGGGTTTGTTAATAAACCGCGAGACCAACCACGGCTTCCAGACCGACACCCCGCTTTCTGGGTGCATAACCTTGGGCGAAGACGAAAAAATACACATGCAGTTAACGCTCGCCCGCAGCAGTGATCAGCAGCAGGGCTTCACCTGCACCAGCATTGATGTTGAGAGCATTCGACACCTGCGCCGCTTGATCGAGCTTAATTTGGGTGACCCAGAAGCAGCGGAGCGTGAAATCACGGAAATGATTTTAGCCTGAGCTTGCGCAACTAAACCACAAGGCCACTAATGCGCATTAGAGTTTGGTGTACAGAGCCTTAGCGGATACCTCACACGAAGGAGTTACAGATGAATGCGACCGTCAGCGAAGGCCGTGAAAAACGTTATTTCCCACGCGTCGATTTCCGCAGCAATGCAACCTTAATGACCACAAAAAAGAAATGGCCCGTGTGCATTATCGACCTATCATTCAATGGTGCTCTGGCGGCCCTGATCAACCCCCACCCGCTGATTGAAGGCGAGGAAGTGATCTTATCCATCACCACCGACGACGGTGAAAGAATTAAAATGCAAGGTCGTCTGGCCCACCAACGCGATCATTTCTTGGGTATAGAGTGCCGCGCAACTGGCATAGATCACCAGTCACGCCTGCGCGACCTGCTCGACAAGTACGCACCGCCGGCAGACCACCACCGCGGGGTCAACGAGCTAGACTCACACGCCAGCTTGCACCACCCCACTAAACAGCATTGATCCGCGCGCCTGAATATTCACACACGGCTCGCGCGGACACGATGACTTTTCTATAGACCGCCACTACTCGACAGCCTCTATTTGAGAACCTCTAATCGATAGCCTCTAAAGCTTGCTGCAGATTTTTCACCGCGATTACCTTCATGCCCGGCGGTGATTCTTTTGGTGCGTTGGCCAGCGGCACAATGGCCATTTTAAAACCGTGTTTAGCGGCTTCGCGCAGACGTTCTTGTCCACTGGGAACTGGGCGCACCTCCCCCGACAAACCCACCTCACCAAACACCATAAGATCTGGACTGAGGGGGCGATCACGAAAGCTGGAAACAATCGACAGCAGCAACGCTAAGTCCGCGCTGGTTTCGAACACTTTTACCCCGCCCACTACATTGACGAACACATCCTGGTCGCCGATTAGCAGCCCCCCATGGCGATGCAGTACCGCTAACAGCATATTCAAGCGGTTTTGATCCAAGCCCACGGCAACCCGTTTGGGGTTCCCCTGATGACTGTCATCGACCAGCGCCTGCAGTTCGACCAATAGCGGTCGCGTGCCCTCCCAAATCACCATCACCACAGAACCTGGGGCTACGTCTTCACCACGCTGCAAAAAAATAGCCGATGGGTTGCTGACCTCTTTTAAGCCCTGCTCTGTCATGGCAAACACACCCAACTCGTTCACCGCACCGAAGCGATTTTTACTGCAACGCAGGGTGCGATAACGAGAGTCGTGAGAACCCTCAATGAGAATGGAGCAATCAATCATGTGCTCCAGTACTTTGGGGCCGGCGAGACTGCCGTCTTTGGTTACATGGCCGATGAGAAACAACACCGTATCGGTTTGCTTGGCAAAGCGTGTCAGAAATGCCGCGCTCTCACGCACCTGCGAAACCGACCCTGGCGCCGAGGCGATATCCGCGAGGTGCATCACCTGAATAGAATCGACCACCATCACTTTCGGCTTGTGCTTTTGCGCGGTCGCCACCAGCGCTTCGACGCTGGTTTCAGATAACATTTTCAAGCGATCGGTCGGCAGTCCCAAACGCTGAGCCCGCATCGCT
>Ga0209826_1000307_pt1 | contig 35912 bp, 30 predicted proteins | sample GOMGulsemesocosm_5_FD_184637 | JGI IMG/M metagenome (GOLD analysis project Ga0209826, IMG submission 184637) | Methane-oxidizing microbial communities from mesocosms in the Gulf of Mexico - GOM15C Gulf of Mexico (SPAdes) (version 2) | ecosystem: Environmental > Aquatic > Marine > Cold seeps...
TAATAGAATCATTTAGAAAAGGAATATAAATGGCACAAGATGGTGAAAGAAGAGACCCGTATGCAGGGTTTAATTTTAGTATGGAAATTGATGGTGTTGAAGTAGCTGGATTTAAAGAAATCTCAGGTTTAACTATGGAAACTCAAGTTATTGAATATGCAGAGGGTGATGGGGAAGAGAATCAAAAAATAAGAATGATTCCTGGTCGTACTAAGTTTTCAGAAGTTACTTGTAAAAGAGGTATTGTTGAAGGTGTTGAGCTATGGGAATGGTGTATGACTGTAAATGATTATCCAAGAGAAATTGAAAGAAAAGCAATTACTATCAATTTACTTGATAATGAAGGTGAACCACAAAAAACATATACGCTTTTTGATGCATGGCCTAAGAAATACTCAACTGGTACTTTAGATGCTACATCTGATGATTTAGCAATGGAAGAAGTAGTTTTTGTATTTGAAAATCTGGAAATAGAAGAGTAGAAATTAAATAGATATCTAAGACTATTTACACTTTGTGTATTTAGTCTTCAAGATATTCATATGTAAAAGGAAGAAAGATGTTTCAAACTGAGTTTGAGTTTGTATTACCAAAAGGTTTTGTAGACAAACAAGGAAATGTACATAAAAAAGGTATTATGCGACTGGCAACTGCTAAAGACGAAATTGCTCCGTTGCAAGATCATAGAGTTAGAAATAATGAGTCTTATATGATTATTATTTTATTGTCTCGAGTTATTGAAAAACTTGGAGATTTAAAGAATATTGACTCATCAACAATTGAAAAAATGTTTTCAAGTGATCTTGATTTTCTACAAAGGTTTTACCAAAAAATCAACTCTGAAGAGAGTAGTGATATAAACATTAAATGTCCTCATTGTGAAAATGACATACATATGGCGTTAGACGAGGTTTTGTAAGGTCAGTGATAAGAAAGTATCCAATGAAGAATCTCCAAGAGGAGATATCCTTTATTGCTTATCACTTTAATTGGAGTAAAGAAGAGATTCTCAATATGACACATAGTGAGAGACAAAATTGGGCAAAACAAATATCTGGAATCAATGATAGAATAAATAAAGCTGATTAGTGCTATTTGTTTTAAATAATGTGTATTAATAATAAGGTTTATTTATGAATGTATCAAATCCTGCTGTTAGAATAAATAAAAACTTTGCAAGTACATATCAAAAAAAGAAATTTGGCTTTGCCACAGTTTTTTTACATATAAGCTGTGACACTGCCAATGGCTTAGAATTGTTTTTTAATTATAATGAAGCTCTTAAGAGCAAAACCGTTGTAAGTAATAAACAATTAAATAGTTCAATTGCTACTTATTTTGAAAATGGTGGAGTGCAACTTTACTTATTAAGTTATGGTAGTGAAAATATTAATTTATTTGATTTTGAGAACTTTGTAAAAACAAATTGTGATAATTTGGTAGACCTTGAAGTTATATGCGCACCAACACTTTTACTTCAAGATACTTTGGCTATAAAAGAGAGTGTTAAAATCTATTCTTTTTTAGGAAAATATGCGCAAACTAGCAATAGAGTGTTTATTTCAGATGTCAATCAAACAATTATAGACGAGTACTTAGATGTTTTGGAAGAGTGTGTTATATATCATCCTTGGTTCAAAAATAATGAAATATTAATAGCTCCTTCAGTGGTAGCCAGTGCATTAATGTCAAAAAGTGCTATCGAAAATAATTTTTTTCACTCAATTGCAAATAAAAAAATCAAATCTCTGCATCAAACTGAATTTGATTTGACTAAAGAACAAACTTTAGAATTACAACAAGAATTTATTAATCCAATAATTCAAATGCACAATGATGGACTAAAAATTTGGGGAGTGAATGCATTTAACTCAAGCTATGGTTCTGCAAATGAATTAAGAGTTATTCAATACATAAAAAGAAGTCTAAAAATAATTATGAGAGAAGATTTATTTGAAATCAATAGTGAAAACTTACATGACAAGATTTTTTCTAAAGTGAATAATTTCTTAAATCAACTTTGGGAATTGGGTGCTTTAAATGGTGAAAGTAAAGATGAAGCTTTTATAATAGAGTCTCGACATGAAGAAATGAAGGACAGCGATAATACACTTGTATTTGCACTTAAGGTTTCACTTTCAAAACCTTTAGAGTTTATTAATATAAAACTAGAGCGAGTTCAAAGGGATGGAATGATTGAAAACATTTCAGTAGAGGTTTAAAATGGCAAGTAAATCATCTGCATCAAATAAAGGGAATACAAAGTCATATGATCCATTTGTAAATTATCGATACCGAGTTGAAATTGAAGGTATTGAGGTAATGGGATTTAGTAGCGTGAGTGAACTCTCTAATGAAACAAGTACTTTTTCATACAAAGAGGGTGGATTAAATAATTACGAGCATAAACTTCCAAATGGTACAAGTTACTCGAATATCACATTAGAACATGGCTTGAGTTTAGATAATACTTTATACGACTGGCGAGAAAAAGTTATTGCTGGTAATATGGAAGAAGCATTGAAAAATGGTAGCATAAAGGTCTATTCTCAAAACAATTTAACCAGTACATGGTACTTTTATGGGGCATGGCCTTCAAAGATGAGTATATCGGGATTAGACGCAAGTGCAGGTGGTAGTGGTTCAATACTATTGGAATCTGTTGAATTAGTAATTGAGCGTTTTGAACGTCACTCAACAACAGAATAAAGAGAAATGATGACTTATAAACACAATCCAATAATAGAAAGAATGAAAAATCATTCTTCTATTGGTATGGATAAAAATATAAGAATCATTAAGAAGAAACTATCATTTGTAAAACTTAGAAAAATCAATATAGAAATCAACTCTTTTCATAAAGATATCATCAATAAATATAAAAGTATTAATGATATTTTCTTTTATGATGATTTCAATTTTTTGCATTATACAGCACCTGAAGAAAGCTCATTAAGACTTAAAAAAGATGTTGATGAAAAAGTTCAAGAACAAATTAAGATTGTTTTAGAAAAAGTTTATGTAGAACAAGAAAAAGTTGTTCAAGATTTTAGAGTTAAAGAGTTATTACTTCAAAAAGCAAAACTAATTGAATATGAAAAAAATATAGTTAACGAAAGATTTATTAAAGAGATTCTTTATAAAGAAATAAATCGATTTAGAAAATCTGATTCTACCGAATTGGATGAGCGAATACTCTTTTATACACAAGTAAACAATTATCTTAAAGAATCAAAAACTACTCATATAACTAAGAACTATCACTTTAATAGTAAAAAACTTATTGAATATAATACAAAAGAGGTTAAATCTTTTATAGAGCTGTTTAAAGAAAATGAAGAGATTAAAGGTTCTAAAGATTCAAAAGATATAAATGCACTAAAGAAAATAGAAAAAAATATCATAAAATCACTCAGTATTGAAGCCTCTAAAAAAATAGAAAAACCTCGAAAAAAACAAACATCTATTAGGCAAGCTCTAAATATCAATAATTTATTTGGAAAGAATAAAAGAGATGCAAGTATTTTTAATGATCTTAGCTTTGAGAATAATACCAACAAGTTAAGCCAGACTCTATTTAACTCCCTTGAATCAAAGCAGACAAAAGATTTAAAGTCTAGTGAACTGGTAAAAATAAGTAAAGAAGTCATAAGTACATTTGGTGTTCAAATTAAAAAGCTCTTTCAAGTGGAAAGCTCTACTGTAGATATTAACTCTTCATTTGAAGAAGATATAAAAGCAGTTTTAGCAAACCCCACTTATTCAAATGACAGAATCAATGAAGAGTTAAGCTTAATAAAAAAATCTTATGTGAATACTGTTTTGATTAATGAAGAAAAAGATTTAGATATTAGAGATATTAAAGATGAAAAAAGTTTTGAAAATAATATTTATAAACAAAGTATTATCCAGCTAGCCTATTCTCAGGTAATAGTTAATGCAACAAATAAAAAAACACTAAACAATGTAATCAAAAATATTTTGGATCATAAAGAAAACTTTACAAGTGTTAATGCAATCATCAATGAAGTATTAATAAAATTTCAGCAAACAAACACTCAAGTGCAGCATCCTTCAATTTATAATTTAAGCTCAAATATAACTCAAAAGTATGTGAGTGAGAACTTGGTTAATGTTAATAAATTTGATGTGAAAGCCAATCCTTATAAGCTCAAAACTAAACAAGAAGTTATAACAAATTTTAAAAGTGAGAGTTACTTACAAAATATAATCAATACAGTAATGCATGTTGAAAAAACTCCAAGTACTTCTATGATTAATACGACTGTGCAAAATAATATCACTAAAAATATATTTGAAAGTAAAGTAGAAAATATATATAAGAATATTTTAGAAGAGATAAAAATAAATAGACCTTATAAACAGTTATCTGTAATCGATAAAAAAGTAGTGTTGGAACAAGTGAATAAGCTTGTACACATGAAAAGTGAAACAGCAATAAAAACTCAGTATGAGAAGATAAGAAATACGTACATCACTCAAAGTGAGAATAATACAACCGTACAAAATATTTTAAATACGACCTTGCAAAATAGTATTATAGATAATACAGTAGAACAGAATATATTAAATACCACCTTGCAAAATAATATCACTAAAAATATATTTGAAAGTAAAGTAGAAAACATTTATAAGAATATCTTAGAAGAGATCAAAATCAACCGACCTTATAAACAGTTATCTGTAATCGATAAAAAAGTAGTGTTGGAACAAGTGAATAAGCTTGTACACATGAAAAGTGAAACAGCAATAAAAACTCAGTATGAGAAGATAAGAAATACGTACATCACTCAAAGTGAGAATAATACAACCGTACAAAATATTTTAAATACGACCTTGCAAAATAGTATTATAGATAATACAGTAGAACAGAATATATTAAATACCACCTTGCAAAATAATATCACTAAAAATATATTTGAAAGTAAAGTAGAAAACATTTATAAGAATATCTTAGAAGAGATCAAAATCAACCGACCTTATAAACAGTTATCTGTAATCGATAAAAAAGTAGTGTTGGAACAAGTGAATAAGCTTGTACACATGAAAAGTGAAACAGCAATAAAAACTCAGTATGAGAAAATAAAAAATGAATACATCCGAAGTTCTTTAATAGAAGATGAGTTTGAAAGGGTTGTGAGCAAAAAAGCAATATATGATAAATTTCACCAAGATAAACTAGTATCCATAGATTTTGATGATAATATTGAAGTCTTTAATCCCGAGAATGGAAATGTTGTATTGGGAAATAGTAGTAAAATTAATACTACAAAAGAAAGTAGAAAGATGGTCTATATTGGTAATCCAGAAGCTCTCAATAAACATGAGAAAAATAAAATAGAAGCGCACAATAAAAGTATTGACTTAGAAATTAAACACAAAAAATTTGAAATCACCAATAATATTCAAAATGTGTATGAAGATCTAGATGAAAATCTAGATGAATTGGCATTAAAAATATTTAATGACCTAAGAGATGAAATTAACATAGAGTATAAAAGGATTTAAATATGGCAGTACTTGATAAATTTGAAATTACATATAAAGATTCAAACGATGATTATGTGTATTTCCCTTTTCAGTATAATCCAAGTCAATTAAGTATTTCCAAATCAGTAGTTTGGGAAGGCTTCGCAGTAAGTGGTGAAGACAGCACTAAAAAACAATTCTCATCTGGAAAAGCAAAAACATTGAGCATTGGAGATGTGTTATTTGATACGAGCATGTTTAAAAGTATTAGCGTGTATAAAAAGTACATAAGATATTTAGAAGCCATGACTCTTGGGCAAGAGTATACAAAAGAAGGAATTACGAGACCTCCAATTCTAACGCTGTCATGGGGAAATGGTAGTTACTTTTTTGATGCCATATTGATTAACTTAAATTACGAATTTTCAATGTTTGATAGAAGTGGTATTCCCATTCGTGCAAATGTGAGTTTTGAATTTGAAGAAATAGTTACTGATACAAAAAAAATAAAGAATAAGTTAGATGTTCAAGTAGTTACTACTTATAGGGTTAAATCTAAAGATACTTTACAAAAGATTGCAGACTCAGAATTAGGAAGTGCAACTAAGTGGAAAATGATTGCTGTGGCAAATGGAATTGACAATCCAAATGATTTAGAAGTGGGAATGCAACTAACGATTCCTCCTGAGGACTAAGGACAAATATGATTGGGCAGCTTGTAAGAAATAAAGAACAAGATTTTGAAGAAAAACAAAATAAAATATATGGAGTGGTGACAGCAATTGTTACCAATACCAAAGACCCTGATAAAATGGGAAGAGTAAAAGTGAAATATGCCTGGATGGGTGAAGCCAAAACCATTGAAAGTGATTGGGCTAGAGTAGCTAGTTTTATGGCGGGAAATGAAAGAGGTGCGCATTTTTTACCTGATGTTGATGATGAAGTACTCATTTCTTTTGAACATGGGAATATGAATCATCCTTATATTATTGGTTCCTTATTTAGTACAAAAGACAAAGTAATCGAAAAAAATGAAGATGGAAAAAATAATATCAAGATGTTAAAGTCTCGAAGTGGGCATAAAATCACATTAGATGATACCAGTGGAAAAGAAAAATTTATTATTGAAGATAAAAGTGGTAAACGTACCATTACCTTTGATGCAAAAGAAAAAACTCTAGATATTGTCAACTCTGAAGGAGATATGAGTATCACAATTAAAGGTGATATCACCATAAAATCTGAGAAAAAGATGACCTTAGATGCAAAATCAGGAATTGATATGAAATCTGATGGTGCTATTAATATTGAAGGGAAGAGTGTTAAAGTGAAAAGTAGTGCAGCCTTAAATGTGGAAGCAGGAAGTAGTTTAACTCTTAAATCAAGTGCAGCTACCAATGTTAAAGCGGGAAGTACCTTAGGACTTAAAGGAAGCGCAGGAGCTAAATTAGAAGGACCAAAAGTAGATGTAAAAGCCAGTGGGGCAGGGTCTTTTAATGGTGGAGCCAAATTAGATTTAAAAGCCAGCGGAATGGCTACCTTGGACGGTGGTGGGATGACTACTGTTAAAGGTGGGATTGTGAAAGTTAACTGATGAATATTCAACTCATTGATATTGAAATTAAAATTGCAGGTCAAAAATTATCTGATGATATTTTAACCAAGATGGTTACTTTTAAAGTCCATTCTTCTATTGGGGTATCTTCAATTGCTAAAATAACTTTTTTTGATCAAAATGCGGTATTGCAAGATAATAGTAGTTTTGCAATAGGAAAAACCCTTGAAATTTCTGTAGATGCTGAAAAAAAAACCAATAATGTTTTTAATGGATTTATCACTAGAGTTGATTATGTATTTCAATCAGAAAAGATGGATACCTTACAACTTATTTGTTATGACGGTTTATATAAGTTAGGAAGAGCCTATCATTCAAGGGCTTTCCTAAAATCAAAAATCAGTGATATCGCATCAAAAATGGCAACCGAGGTTGGGCTTTCGAGCCAAATAACAGCAACAACAACGAAACATGATCATATCTACCAAAATAATCAATCCAATTTGGATTTCTTACAAATGCATGCCAAACGTTTGGGCTATGAACTGGGTGTTGTTGAGGGTAAATTTCATTTCGAAAAAGCAAAATATAAATCAAAAAAAACTAGCCCCGTATCCCTTGAGTGGGGAGAAGATTTGATTAATTTTACTGCAAAAATTGATGCTTCTGAGGTCTTGGCAGAAGTTTCAGTAAATAGCTGGGATTCACTCAAAAAAGCCAATGTTGAATCTGTGGTAAAAGCTGGTAGTGAGACAAAGATAGGTAGTGTGAAAACTTTGGGAAGTAGTGTGCTTAAAAAAAGCCTAAAAGATGGTGGGAAAATTTATAAACAAGACTCAACTGATTTAGATACAGCACAAGCAAAAGATATCGCGGAAACACACCTCACAATGGCTTCGATGAACTTTCTAAAAGCAGAAGGTACTTGTAAAGGTGATCCCAGATTTAAGTTGGGAGAATTTTTAAAAATTGAGGGTGTTGGTGATAAAATCAGTGGGGACTATTATATAAGTTCTTTTGAGCATATTTTTAATAATAAGGGTTTTAAAACCTCTTTTGAAATCAAAGCAAATGGGATGTTTACATGAGTATAGAATTGTTAGGAAAAGGCTTGAGCGTTGATTTTGGACTTAACAGTATGGGTGAAATCAAAATGAGTTCATATGAAAAAAGTGTGGAAGAAGGCATTTATATTATTCTTTCAACAAAAACTGGTGAGAGAGTTTATAACAGTGAATTTGGATGCAGAATTCATGAGTTGATGTTTGAACCCAATAATGTGCGCACAAAAAGTCTGGCAAAACGTTATGTCCAAGAGGCCTTAGAAGAGTTTGAACCAAGGATTAATGTGCTTGAGGTGGATGTTTATAGCGATGATGAGAAAAGTATAAATATAAATATTGAGTATGCAATCATTAACACCAATGTGGTGAACAACTATGTGTATCCCTTTTATATAGTGCCAGTAGAATGATGAGAATAAAGAGAATGAAGAGAATCAAGAGCATAAAAAGTAGGAAATTAAAATGTTTAAAGATATAAAATTAGATGATAGAACTTATGATGAAATTAGAAATGATGTAATTGAAAATATAATCAAACATTGTCCTGAGTGGACCAATCATAATCCAAGTGATCCTGGAATAACCCTTATTGAGTTATTTGCTTATATGACTGAAATGACACAGTACAGATTAAATCAAGTTCCAGCTAAAAATTATTTGGCTTTTTTGGATTTACTGGGAATGAAACAAAGGTTATCTCTTGCTGCTCAAACTAGAGTCAGTTTTGACTTAAGTGTTGGATATCAAATGGATGCCCCTTCAAAAGATACAGTACTCATTCCTAAAAACACAAAAGTAGCAACTTTAAGCGATGAAGAAAATGAAGAGATTATTTTTGAAACGTCAAAAGCACTATATGCCTCAAATGTCAAACTTCTTAATCTTTATTCAAAAACCTATGATGCTTCAAGAGATAAGAGTAAAATCTTTGATTATACTCAAAACATTGAAACAAAAGAGGCTTTTTATCCTTTCTCTCAAAATGGGAAAAGTGAAAATATAGTTGATTTAATTTTTTATAGTGAAGATTTTTATGTCTTAAACAATGATATTAAAATGACTATCATTTTTAGACTTCCAACAACTATGCGAGAGTATGGTATTGAAGAAGACTTCTTATCTAAACTAAATTGGCAATATTTTGATGGAACTTCTTGGCATCGATTAAAAATTGCTTATGATTTGACTATCTCCCTTGATGATACTGACGCAGATATTTTGTCTGTTACCTTTGAAGGAAATTGTGAAAATTTTCAAAAAGATTTTGTTGATGAATTAAATGTGAGAGAAAACTATTTCATTAAGGCTTCATTTCAAGAGATACCTACTTGGTTAGAAGAATTTTCAGCTTACGAAATCTCTGTAGTGACCAACTCAAACCCTGAAGGTCTCTTGCCTGATGACTGTTTTTATAACTATGAATTACTTGACTTAAATAATAGTTTCTTTCCTTTTGGTACCAGACCAACATTGGATGCTACAACCATAGAAGAAATTTTTTATATACAATGTAATCAAGCATTTTGTGAAGTAGGTACCAATGTAGAGATTAGCTTTGACTTAGCCAAACTGGCAGGAAAATCGCTTCCACAAGGGTATAACAGTTTGCAAATTGTTTATGAATACTCTGTGGGTGAAGCTAAGTGGGCACATTTAGATGTACGAGATAATACCTTTAATTTTACCCAACAAGGAATTGTATCTTTTGTAGTACCTGCTGATTTTAAAAGTGTTGTTCTCAATGCCAAAGATGGATTTTGGGTTAGGGCAAAGATAGTTTCAGGAAACTATGGTCTTGAAGAAGAAAATATTTTTGATAATGAAACTTCAGAGTTAAAAACAATTGCTGCAACACTTAATCCTCCTATTATTTCAAGTATTGATATCAGGTATTCTCACCAAAGAAAAGATTTACCTGAGTGTTACAGTTTAAATAATTATCAATATGAAAATATAAAATTTGATAAAAACCGACCTGTATTTCTTTTTAAAAATGAGTATATAAAAGAAGATGCAATCTTTTTTGGATTTGATTCATATTTAAGTGAACAAATACTTGAACTATATTTTGATGTAGAATTAACAACAAAACACCATGAGAAACAAAGAGTTATTGAGTGGGAGATTCTAAATGATGGCCTATGGGAAAGACTAAAAGTTGAAGACTTTACCAATGGTTTAAGTAGCAGTGGAGATGTGAGAATTACGCTTCCTAAAATAGAAAAACTTGAGTCTCATTCTCTTTATATTGAAAACTATGATCGAATGTGGATTAAAATAAAAGTTAAATTTAATGCTTTAAAAAGTTCACCTAAAATTAATCAAATTTTATTAAACAATGTTACAGTTGAGCAAAAAGAGACTTATTGTGATGAAATGATTGCCTATTCTAGTGGTTTGCCTGATATGCAGTTTAAATTACAACATCAAAATCTTATTGGTTCACCCATCTTAAAAGTGGGTGAGCTTGAATATAAAGCCGTTGAGCGATTTATTGATTATGGTCCCAATGACAATGTATTTAGATTTAACGGTATTAATGGTGACTTAGAATTTGGTGATGGGAAATATGGAAATGTCCCTCCTTTAGGTGCTGAGATTGTTGCTGTGAAATATGAAGTGACTAAAGGTGGTAAAGGAAATCTTGCAAAAGGTAAAATTCGAGTTTTAAAAGATTCAATAAATTATATGGATAATGTTTCAAATGTATTTATTGCTAAAAATGGGCAAAATGGAGACACCATAGAAGATGTTAAACGCCTAGCTCCTAATACTTTAAACACTATGAAAAGAGCAGTCACTATTGACGATTATGAGCATCTAACCCTTGCTTACTCTCCCTATATCAAAAAAGCAAAATGTCTTTTTAAAGATGGGCAAATTCTTGTTTTGATCATGTCTTCAGATGTTTTAAGGGACAAAGGATTCATCAATCTTTCTTTTATTGATAAACTCGAAGTTTATCTAAAAACAGTGAGTATGGTGACTTTAATACCAAAGGTTCAAAGTGTCAATATTGTTGACTTGAAAATCAGACTCAAACTAAAATATACTGATGAATCAGACGTACCAAATCGATCGTTACTTGAAAATGAAATATTAGAAAATACTAAGAAGTATTTAGACCCTTTTATTGGCGTGAATAATTCTGGTTATGATATAGGACGGACTTTATTAAAAAGTGATATTGTTAGAATCGTAAACAATTCTACCGTTTCATTAGTTATATCAGAGATGAGTTTTACTAGGGATGGTGTAGCATTAGATGATAATAAAGTGAATTTATCTTATAATGAAATTCTTGACTTAAAAGACTTAGTTATTGAAGAGTTAAATTATGATTTTTAACAGTGTAGAAGATACATTGAAATATGTACAAACTTTATTAGAAAAAAATATTGAAATAAAAGAGCATCATTTGAAAAAAATATGTAGTTTAAACAATATATCAATCGAAAAAGTTCAATATGTTGAAGGTGATAGTCATCGCTCAATTTTGAAAAATGTTAAACTACTTGATAATAATTCCTTCTCCTGTATCTATGCTAAATCCTCTTGGGTGAATGAATTACCAAGTTTATATGAAGAAAATGATTTTTTAAAACGTTTTATGTTTGGATTCCAAAAAACGCACCAAGATATTGAAAATCACATTGATAATATTTCCAATCAATTTATCCCTGCTAAAACTGAGTTTGTAGAATGGTTAAGTTCTTGGGTAGGTGTTTCTTTCTCAAAAGATATATCTGAAAACTCACAACGAAAAGTGATGAGTGATATGATAAGACTTTACAAAATAAGAGGTACTAAACAGTATTTCATTGATTTAATTTATCACTTAACCAGTGTTGATATTAGAATAGATGATAGCAAACAGTATAAAGTATTACATCATAACTTAACCAGTAAAGCTTCAAATGAGTATTTTATGAATATATATATTGATGACTTAATCAGTGATGATAAAGAGATTGAAGAAAGTAAACTTTCAATAATACGGCGTGTATTTGAAAGCGAAAAGCCTATTAACGTTGGTTTTAACATCATCTATAAAGATATGAAGACTATGGAAAACATTGAAGAAAGCAGCAACAAAGTTTTTGAAATAAATCCTCAAAATGATACTTATTATAGTTACGATGATTGGGATAAATAGTGAAAGATATAAATAATAATATGATAAATGAGATACAAAATAAATATAAAGCAAAAAAAGTGTATCAAAGTAAACACAAACGAATTCAAGAAAAGATGGCCAGTAAGTATAATATTAAAAAAGAAAATGCCAAGTATATAGAAGTACGAGTGGATACCTTATATTCTGAAATTAGTAATAAATATGCTTTAGAAGAAACAGAAATTTATGATAAGTTATATTTAAAAGTTAGAAAACTCTTCTTGGAGATGATGTAATGTTAGAAATAAATACATTTGAGAAAACAAATTTTGCAGATGGGATGGTATTTAATCCTGAACAAATAAAAGTGAATGATAATTATTATTCTAAAAAAACAGCTTTATTGTCAAGATATGGTTTTGGGAAAGGTATCTTAGTTGGATATCAATCACAATTACGAGTAGGCTTAGAAAATTCACAATTGGTGCTTTATCCAGGTGCTGCTATTGATGAAGATGGTAGTCTTGTTTTAGTCAGTAGGAAAAAGATTTTACTTAAAGATGTGAATATCGCTCAATTTAGGGATAACAGTACTTTATACGTATATATCCGATATAAAGAAGATTTACTGGAACAAAAAGACGCGCGTGGTGATAGTTCTCAAAAGCACTTTTACAAACTTAGTGAGAGTTTTAGTGTTGAATTAAAAGAGAGAGTAATGGGTAATACTGATTTATTTGAATTGGCAAGAATTTTTATTAATCATAAAGCCTCAAATAACATCAAAGAAGCTATCAATCCATATAGTCCAGTTGACAATGAGATTGATCTAAGGTTTTCTGCAAAGAACTTTACTGCAAAATCTTTGATGAAACATAATGAAAAGATGATGATTTCTAATATTCTTAGAAAATATGCTGATTATCTTACTGAGTTATCTTATCATAAAAAGAGTTTTACAGCTTCTATTGCTGCTGCACTTGCAAACAAAATGTTAATGGATGTAAGATTATTAAATCTATCAGCTGAAGATATTTTTGAGCTCTTACAGCATCTTGTTCATGTAAGTAGTAAAATAGAAAATGAATTACCTGAAATTGTAAATACTGGATTTTGGAAAAATATATTAAGACTTCAAAGTCTGTTTTCATTTAGTGAAAGTTGTGATGTTTCTTATTATGATTTATTATTAAATCTTGAGAGTTCTTTTTTCTCAAAAGTATTACTACACTTAGGAAATGCCTCAATCTTTGATGGTAATTGGAATGAAATTAATAATAATGAAGATACAACTGTAAAAGTTCAAAAAGGCTATTTAGCTGTGGGTAGTGATCCTGAAAATGATATTATCATTGAAGGAGAGGATATAGAAGCGTTACATGCAAAACTTTATCCGTATAAAGATGGTTATTTTATTGAAGATGTGTCAAGAACAAGCGGTATCTATATCAACGCAGAGCGATTAGAATCTGGGGTGAAAAAACTCATACGTCATGAAGATTTTACTTCCCTTGGGAAACATGGAAAAGTACTAAACTTATCAAATATAAAGGTGTAAAATGAACAATACAAATAGTTTTGAAGTGATATTAACTACAAAATCAAAGGCAAAGAATAATATTGGCAATGTGTTAATTGAAACTTCTACTAAAGGTCTTATTTATAGATCTGAAGTTTACATGAATGACCACTTAATTGATGCCATTGAAGTAAATTGTTCTGATATCTCAACTGTTGATAAGTATGAAGAGATATTTCAAGCGCGATATTCTGCACACCACAGTAAAATGGAAGATAAATATACACAAGAAAGAATTTTTACGAAAGTAACGAGTACTGAAGGTGATTACGTTGATGGTGAAGGCCTAATTAGTATTGTTACGTCAATTTCAGAAAAACACTATAAGGTGGAAGTGTTTTTAGATTCTCAAAGTTTGGATATACATCAAGAAGAGTTGGAAAATGCAGATGACAAAGTATTTAGAGCAAAATACACCCAAGCTCATAAAGATTCTGTTGCTAAATATATCCGTGTATTAAAATTTCCAGCAAATACCTTTATTAACCCAGTGATTAAAAAATTCCCAATGTACAAAAAATCTCCAATGACAGCATTTGTTTTCTTTCTTGCAACCATTGCAATACTTATTTGGATCATCTCTATTATTATTTGTGGAAAAGCTTTGAAGAAAATTGTTACAGCAGTTGCTGGAAAACAAGCTGGTTTGGTGGTAAAAGATTTACAGAAGACTTTATGTAAAAGAAGTGCTGCTGAAGCTGCTGCTGAGGACAATGTAATTTTACTGGATGCCAATGGAAACTTAATCAAAGACAGCTTGGTGCCAAATTATGTGGTACTTCCTAAAGACATAAAATTTAAAACTGATGACAGAATTTATACTGTTTATATTAAAAATAACATGTTTGAAGATACACTAATTATACTACGAGATCGAATTATCTTTAATTTTGAAAATGCTTTGGTTGATCCTAATATGGTTATCAATGTATTAAATAAAGAAGCTGTGCATATAAAATCTGGAAAAGTGGGACATTTTGAATTTAAACTGGAAAGCTCCTTTTTACAAACAGACAGTGTGGAAGAGATAAGTTACAATGGAAGTATTGTTTTAGATGCTACGAACTTAAAAACAAGAAAGGTATCTCCACTTATTATAAAGTTTGAGTTTACAGTCAATAAAAATCAATTGGATAATACAGCTGTAAGTCAAGTACCTGGCGGCGATAATGCTCAAGTAGTTGAGCTAGACGAGACAGCAAAATGAGACTTCTAGTATTTCTTTTAAGCATATGCTTGTATATTCAAGCTGCGGAAAAAGACATCTTAGATTTTGAGTCTTTTGAAGAAGCTATCGCAAACTATGAGAAGTTAGTTGAGATTGAAAGTAGTCATGTTTATTTCTATAAAAAAAACAACAAGTACTTCGTAGTTTTTGATCCAGATTCTGATATGGAAGCAACCCAATCTTTTTTACAAATCTTTAGTAGTAAAAACTTTGAGAATGTACTGGCTGAATATAGAGAGATTGAAAACAAACAAGATTTGTATATCAAAAAATTTCATCAGCTTTATTTCTTACGATTAAGAAATAGTGATATTACTTATACTCAAAAAATGTTTCTCAAGCTAGAAAAAAAATTCCCCCATATTTATCATTCGAAACCTGCAAAAAAAACTAAGATTGTACGATCTCCTGAAATATCAAAATCAAAAGTTGTTTTTTTAAAAAATAGATATGAACTAGAAGATACTGATACGGTTAATGATATTGTAATGTCAATGTCTAAACAGGCGAGAATACGTAATTTAACCAATGAACTAAAGATTGGCTCAAAACATATAAAAAGAGAAAACAACCTACAAATAATCTCTGATTTAGAAAATGCAGTTTCTAACTTTGGAATTGTCCGTGGGGATATCTTGGGTTTAAAAAATATTGGAGCATATAACTTAAGTGCATTCAGTAACTATGGAATTTTATGTTCCCCTTCTCAAAGTGTATTACATCTAGTTGGAAACAGTGAAATTAAATCAATTTATGATTTAAGATTTAAAAAGGTTTCTATTGGGGATGTGTCAGATATTGCACAAGTCTATTTAAAAAACGTTGCTCAAAAAAGTGGAATGATCAAAGATATAGAATACAAGTCTTTATCTATTGATGATTCTATTGTAGCGCTTCGAGATGGAGAAATTGATGCTTTCTTTCTTTTTGCTCCAAAAGAATATATCTATAAATATCTTGAAAACAATTTTTATATTTCTTCAGTTCCTGATGATATTAGAACTGGAATAAGTCTTGAAGAAGGGCTGAATATTCTAAAATATAAGATTAATGAGAGAGTACTTCAGACTTTTCAAACACCAAATTATATTATCTCTCCACTTGCTACTTTAGATATTAATATTGCCAATAAAATTGAAGTAGTAGCGCGAAAGTATGGATGTTTCAAAGCAATGAAAATTCCAAAACCTTTTTATGGTCAATTACACCCTGAGTTATTAGCTGCATTTGAGAGAATTAAAGCGCAACTATTAGCAGATAAACTAAAAAAAGAAGAAGAGGACAAAGCTAAGCTTTTAGCAGCTCAACTAAAAAAAGATGAACAAAAGAAAAATGACTTGGCAAAAAGTGCTCTAGATGATTTAAGAAATGCTGTCAATGTAAATTTTGTACAAAAAAAAGAGCATAAAGAATATACTGAATACATGTATAAAGCAAGTAATGTATCTGCTAAAAGTGCTGATGTGAGTTTTGAATACATCAAGACCAAATTCTTTGATAAGGTATCAGTGAAACCGCACCATGTAATACAGTTAAGTTCAAGTAATCCTGTAATAACACTAGAGGCAAATTCTGAAAAGTTTATTTCCTTTAAATATGCTAATCCTTACGCACTTAGAATTGATGAGCTCACCGTTGAATTGGTTTTTACAGACCGTAGATATACAGATAGAACATTATATGTCCCACTTATAATTGGGGCGAGTGTTCAAGATGCCAATTCTGGTGTATCAAACTTGGATGTTGAAAAAGGAAAGGCAAACGTTCCTAAGGTAAAAGCCAATGTTCCAAAAGCAAAAGTTGATATGAAAACTGGAAAAGTAAGTGTTACAAAGGGAAAAATTAACGTTCCAAAGGTTCCAACAACGTTAAATAGTCAAGACTATACCGGTTCGACTTTATCCATAGGAGGAGCTAAATGAGACAATTTATATTTTTCACATGTCTAATATTTCTTGTGGGCTGTTCATCCAAACCAGAAATGAAAGTGATAAAAAACCCTGCAATGATTGCTTTGAATAATATCTCTGTGAGTCATTTGGATGGTGGTACTTTCAAAATGGGAAGTTATGATGATGAGTTTTTAGACAAGGCACCTAGAGCTGTACAGTTAGATCCTTTTTTTATTGATAAAACCGAAGTAACCAATGCAGCTTATAAACAGTATATCGCTGAAGCTGGGGGAACTGTTCGACAACTGACTCATTTAGAAGATCCACTTTTGGGTGCGGATAAACTGCCCATTGTAAATATCACCCACAAAGAAGCACAAAACTTTTGTAAGTTTTACAATAAACGACTTCCAACTGAAGCTGAATGGGAATATGCAGCTAAGGGTGGTATCTCAAATACAAGATATTTTTGGGGAGAAAAAGAAGACCCTATGTATATGAACTTTAGAGGTTCAAACAAAAATAAAACAGTAAATGTTGGTTCTTATCCTTCAAACGGTTATGGTTTGTTTGATATGAATGGAAATGTTCGTGAATGGGTAGAAGATACTTATGAAAAGAACTTTTATAAACAAATGTGTACGGAGAAAGATTTAGGCGACGCAATTAAAGACTCCTATAGAAGTATTAAAGGTTTGTTTGTAGATATTGAGTACACAGAACACAACTGTTACAATAACCCTGTTAACACGAAAGAAGGAAAATATAAATCAAATAGAGGTGGTTCTTTTGAATATTCAGAAGGTTACCCTGCAACTTTATCTTTTAGATTTTTTGACGATAAAGAGAGTACTCATCGAGATCTTGGATTTAGATGTGTAGCTGATGAAAGAGCTCCTAATGCGAAAAATTAGTATCACAAAAAAACTATTACTTCTGGTTTTAGGCTTGCAATTTGCAACTATTGCAACACTTACGTATTTTAATGAAGAAAATGAAAGAACCCAATATATTAAACAAACGGATGAAAAACTACGCTTGGTAGTGCATTCCGCTAATGAGTTTGTATTACAAGAATATCATGACAAAATATTAGATAAAAATTCAATTTCTAATCAAGAGTATATGGATTTAATGATTAAATTATCTTCTTTGGTAAATAAAGCTGATATTCAATATGTCTACTCATTTATTAAACGTAAAAATGAAATTTTAGTTTCTTCAACCAGTGTTACACAAGAAGATTATGAAAGTAATAATTATGAGTACTTTTTTGATAAGTATGATTCAGTGACACAGCAATTAAAAGATTCTTTTGATAACAAAAAAGCTTTTTTTGAGGAAACAAGAGATAAGTATGGATATGTACGTACTGTATTTATACCTTTTACCAATAAATATGGTGAAACTTTTGTTGTTGGTGCAGATATTGAAATAGAAGAATTGGCAACAGCACTAATGGAGAGTAGAAAAAGAATCATTTTAATTGCTCTGGTAATTTTTGTTATTTCGGCACTTACATATTTGTTTTTATCCAATATACTTATTCGAAGAATTCCAATAATAAGAGATAGATTAGAAGAATTTTTTGATTACTTAAATTCAAAACGTGACAGTGTCACACCAATTAAAATGGGTGGAAATGATGAGTTAAATGAAATGGCGGATATGATTAACTCTAACATTGAGCTTATTGCAACCAATATTAAAAAAGACAATGATTTAATAAAAGAATTGGCAAGTATTTCCACTGAAGTAAAAAATGGAGTGTTTTCATCAAGAATAGATCTTGAGGGAAATAATCCTGCTTTAAATGAAGTAAAAGAAATATTTAATGATGTACTGCTAAATACTCAACATGTTATGTTAGATATTTTTAATGTGATTAAAGAATTCTCAAAACAAAACTATAACTCTAAACTAGACGATTATCATCTTGATGGAGAAATGGCAAAGCTTATTGGGCAGATTAATATTTTTGGGAAAACAATTTCTGCATATATGTTAAACACTGCATATAACGCTTTAAACTTAGAAAAAGATTCCAAGTTTACAAATGAAACCATGTTTAAACTGACAAAACAGTTTAATACCTATTTAAAAGAAGTGAGTAAAATCCAAGAAACCACAGAGAATTTATTTCGTCATAACAGCAAATCTTTGCAAAAGTTAGAAAGTACACTCAAGGAAAAAGAGTATGCCCAAATTTTAATTGCTAAGACAAGTACTGAACTAAAATTCATGGTAAATAATTCAGGTAATAGTAAAGAGGTCAATCAAAGCAATATAAAAATAGCTGAAATGCTAGATGATTTAGAACATTCTTTAACCATGATTGCAAAATTTATGAATGATTTAAAAAATATCAATGATTTAAGTATTGGCACCTTTGATGAACTAAACAACCAGTTTAAAGATTTTGAAGACCAAATCATTGATGGAAATAACTCTATAGAGCATATGCAAAAAGTATCCAGCAATCTCAATGATTTGTCTTCAAAAATGAGAGAGTACATTGAAAATAGTGAATTTAATGGTAAAGACAATATCACAATGTTGATGAATTATTCAGATAGGTAAGGTGAAGGTATGTATAAATATTTAATTGTTTTTTTATTATTAATCAATTTTGTAAGAGCAGAGAGTATTACTGTCAATAAACATGAATCTTTTGCTCATGGATTTAACAATGTCATTGAGTTTACTAAAGATGCTGATATCAATCAAGTACGTGTCTTTTTTAAAGACAGTTCTAGTAAAACCTATGAATTGTATGTGAAAACAAAATGTATTAGTTTTAATTGTTATGGGAAATTGCCCCAAACAGTCTCTTCTCTTCAAGCTTTAGATTATACAATTGTATATAGAAATGTGGATGGTTACATTCACAAAACTGATGACTATACAATGAATAAAGAAGATTTACTACTATTACCATCTTGGCAAAAAAAGCATAAAAAAGAAAAAGTTGTTTTGTATTCGGAATTTGAAGTAGTACCAAATAATGTAAAAGGTTTTGGTGGTGACTTAGTTGTTTTACCAACTCCTGAAGATGATATATTTGGAATAGAAGTTGGACTTTATTTTAGTATTAAAAATGGACCTAAAAAAGATGATCATAAATGTAAAGATTGTAATCCAGTTATTATTCATGATTCTAATAATAACTATGCTGTTTCAAACTTTATTATTGAGATTATTGAAAAAATAGACAGAACTATCAAAGAAATGTTTGAGACGGAAAACTAGGAGATAATATGGGACAAGTGGTTTGTACTGGTGCGTTGATGAAATGTTCATTTGGGGTTGCTCCAAGTGCCTTAATGGTTTTACCCATGAATAGAGTACTGGCTTGTAATATGCCAGCTGCTAATATTATGGATAATAAACCTTTAGTAAATATTTTGCCCTTTGGTATGTGTCAGTCACCTGCTAATCCAATGGTAATAGCAGCAACAGCAGCAGCCCTTGGAGTACTAACTCCAATGCCTTGTATCCCAAATACAGTTGCTCCTTGGACACCAGGGAATCCTAAAACTTTGATTGGCTCTATGCCAGCAATTAATAATTCGTCAAAACTAATGTGCTTGTGGGGTGGAATGATTGCTATTAATTTCGCCGGGCAAGTAACAGTTCAAACATAAGTAGGTTATATGAAAAGTACACTATTAAGTTTTTTAAAAATTAGAGAAAATGAAAGTGCGAAAGTCTTTCAGTTTTTTTTATTGGCTATATTTATACAAGCAGGTGTTGCTATTGGTGAAACCATTGCCAATTCAATGTTTTTGGTGCATGTTGGTTTTGAACAACTGCCAATTGTGTATATATTAACGGCATTCATAATGTTGATTGTGTATATTCCTATTTATACTTATTTTACAAACAAATATGGTGAAGATAAGTTCTTCTTATATTTTTTAGCCATGTTGGTTGTTGTTAATGTGCTTATCTTAGCGCTTATTCAAAACGCACAAAACTTTTTACCCAAAGAGAGTTATAATTATATTTTCTATTTCTTACTTCTTTATACCACTATAATTGTTATTACTGTGTATACCTTATTATGGAATTTTATAGATATGTTTTACGACATTATAGATTCTAAAAGAGTATTCTCTATTTTTAGCGCAGGTACAGCTATTGGGGCCATTATAGGTGGTGGTATTGTTACTATTAGTACTCAATATTTTCCTGCAGAGTATGTTTTGGTCATATGGTCTGTGTTTGCACTTCTAGCTCTCTATGTCTTTGTAAAAATTAGAAAAAATCACAAAAAAATCGACAATCAAGAGTATGAACCTGAAGAAGAAAATCTATTTACACTTATTATTTCTATGTTTAAAAATCTGAAGTCTTCATCTTATACTTTTATTTTGTCTCTGGTCTTCTTCATCTCAATAATTGTTGCAACTATCTTAGAATACGAATATATGAACATCTTGTCTAAAGGACAAAGTGTTGAATCACTTGCTTTATTATTTGGACAACTCTTTGTTGCTGCAAATATATTTAATCTTATTGTAAACTTTTTTATCTTTAATCGTCTTGTTATCTCTATTGGTGTTAAAAATGTACTATTGATTCTTCCTATTGTATATGTATTAATGTTTTTATATCTTTCTGTGGAAGTTGGAATAGAAGCGGGAATCTTAGGCTTTTTTGTAGTTCAGGGTATGTTGGTTTCAATAGATTACAATAATCAAAACCTTTTATATAATGGAATCAATAAAAAAATTAAATATCAAGTAAGAACTTTTATCGAAAGTTTGGGCGAACCTTTTACTTTGGCAATTGCAGGTGTATTTTTACTTTTAGTGGGTTCTGAATACACTATTTCAGAAATAGCATTAATCGCATTACTTTTATCTTTTGTATATTTGATACTAGCGCTGATGTTAAAAAATCAATATTCAAAAGCAATGAGTGAAAATTTAAAAGAAGATTGGTTAGATTTAGGTAAGAATGAAAACAAAATACTCGCAACCATACCACTTGAAGAACAAAAAGAGTCCATAAAGTATCTTGATGATGAAAACAATTCAGTACTGGTCTCTAAAGTTGTTTCTATGTACTCATATAGTGACGCAACACAAATTTTATTGCCTTATTTAAATAGCGTTGATGAACATAAATTCAAGAGCAACAAAAAAACTCTAATAGAGTTACTTAACTCCAATTATCCAGAGGTGACAAAAGTTGTCATTGATTGGTTAGAGCAAAAGAAACAAAAACTCTCAATCTCTTTGGAAAAAGAACTCGCTTCAAGAAATTTATTGTCATATGAAACCGCTTTTAAGGGAATCGATGATGATAATTCTTCTGTAGCTTCAGTTTCAGCAGCTGTTATTTTAGATTCCCAACAACCAGAACATATTAATAAAGCAATCAGTGTTGTAGAGAAACTTCTAAAAACAGGAAATAAGGAAGATATCATTGAAGTACTATATATACTTAGTAAATCAAAACATGATAGTTATGCTTTCTTTGCCGCTGAATTTTTAAATGAGAATAGCCATACCGTCACTGTTTGTGCGTTGGAGACAATACTTGAGCTATGTAATCAAAACTCTGACAAACTGGTTAGACCAATACTTAAAACCTTTAAAGAAGGAAGTAAACTTGAACGAAAATTGAGTTTAGATATTTTAGAAAAAATAGAAGACACTCAATCATTAATTCCATTATTTAAAAATATAAATATTTTAACTGCCTATGAAAAAAGACAAGTTATTTCTATCGTTGAAACAATAGGTCTTCAATCCGTGCCTTCAATTATCTCAATTTTACTTGATGATGGATTTTCTTACACTGCGCGTTCAATTGCCGCACGGGTACTTGGGCAAATAGCTTTTGAACAATTTAAAGTTGTTGAGCAACAAATCATATTCAAAGAACTAGAGAATGTATATAAATACCTACAAATGTGCACGGTTGTATTACAAGAATATGAAAATACTCAAGATCCTTATTTCTTATTGTTAAGTAAGTATTTTAGAGATAATCAACAAATTATTTTAGATTTCATACTTGAAAAACTCACCGTTGGTGGGGAGATGGAGTCCTTCGAATTGATAAAAACATCCTTACGAAGTTCAAATTCAAAGGTGAGAGGAAATGCCATTGAGACTATTGAACAAAGTACGAAGAAGAGTGTCTTTAGAGTTTTATTACCTTTGCTTGATGAACGACCTATTGATGATGTGATGAAATTTTATCGTGCTAACTTTAAAGTACGTGAATATACTTTAAATGATATATTACGACAATCCTTCTTTTCTAGTAATCAACTTGAAATAGTCTTGTCTGTTCAGTTAATACGAAAATATGAAGAAAACTATCTAGATATTTTTAGAGAGCAGTTGTTAAATGAAAAAACAAATAAGTTAATCAAAGATACTATCTTATTTGAATTAACAGAAGACAAATACTATATCAATGTGGTTCATAAACTGGTTAGTTTAATACAAAATAAGTTTATGCAAAGCTTCAGTATTTTTTCTTTGTACTTGATGTTAAGAAATTCGGGAATACAAGATTGTGAAAAGAACCTACTTATTACTGAGAAGAACCTATACTATATTGTTGAGGGAAAAGTAGAATATAAAGGCCATATTTATGGAAAAGGCGAAATTCTTGGAGAAGATATATTGTTTTCTAAAAATAAAGAACTTGAGATAGTGTGTAAGGATAAATCAAAACTGCTGAAAATTAATAAAGAAAATATAGCAGATGCAATTAAAATATACCCAGAAATCGGTATAGAATTTTTCAAGGTGTAAATATGAATTTTTTCAAAAAACTAAAATTATCCTTTTTATCTGTTGTATTTATTATTTTATTACCCATAACTATATTAATTGCAAGTGGAATGGCCGTATTAAACTACAGTCAATCCTACAACAATATTTTGGATGAGTTAAATAAAAAACTTTTAACTATCTCTTCTATTACGGCGTCATTTATTGATGGGGATGATCATATCATAATTGCAAAGCCCAGACAAATGAAAGCTTTTTCTTATGATACAAGACGAAATGAGCTTTATGCCCTTGGGCAAGATGATATTTTGTATAACATCAATATTGTTGCAGGTGCAGCTATTAAAGTTGAAAATATAAATTTGGAAACATACAAAATTAATGATATTACTATAAACTCTCTAAACAGTGTTTTATATGCGACAACTTCAAATAAGCAGTTGATATCTGTTCGCCTAGATGGTGCTGATCAAAATGTGAAAGTGTTAACGGTCCTTGATTTTGATGTTCAAGGAATCGCTTATGATTCAGATAATGATCTTATATATGTATCCAGTAATAAAAATCTCTATAAAGTACAAAATAATGAAAGTATCTTGGTTAAAAACTTTGAGAACAAGTTAAATTCATTAAATTTTGAAAAGGGATTTCTATATGGAGTTAATAGAGCAGAAGACTCACTTTTTTCAATCAATCTTGAAAAAAACAAGTATGAGATAATCAAAACAGATGACTTTCCTGTGGATGGTAACAATATTTATGCCCTAGCAATAAATGAGAAAAACTTTTATGCGGGTAATCAACATTTGATGATTTATGATAGAACCGAAAAAACAACCTCACATGAAGATTTTGCACGTTTATATAGAGATGAAACCTCAAAAAGATATCAAAGATATATTAAACCTATGAACGAAATTAAAGTGGCATTAAACCTTACCTATCACTATACGTTTAATTTACTTTATGGAGATAAGGAAAATAACACTATATATATATTTGATGTGAACGAAGGTAATGAATATACTCCAATAGGCTCATATGATTTTATGGATCATGAGGACTTGTTGGGTGCTGAAGATGTAATGTTAAGAGATAAGTCATATATAGGGGATGTAAAACTTTGGGAGAAATGGGGGTTATTGAAAGTAGCCTACGCTGGGATTAAAGATAAGGCAGGTAAGGTTGTTGCGGTTGCTGGAACTGATATTGATATTACTATCATTAAAGCCAAAACGCACAAAGCGCTTATTTATTCGATCACTATTGGATTAATTGCACTGGTTTTAACGGTACTTGCATCTTATTACATTGCAATAAAAATCATAAAACCAATTGAGAAGTTAAAAACTTCTGCTTTAAAAATAGCTGCTGGAAAATATGATGAAAAAGTACTTATCAAATCACCAAGTGAACTTTCTATCCTTTCTAATGAGTTTAATTATATGAGTGATCAGTTAACAAATAAAATCAAAAATTTTAAATCTTATAGTATTGAGGTTAAACAAAGAAAACTGACACAGATTTTGTGTAAACGACTTGAGCATCTCAATCAAAGTAAAAAGTTAAAAGTAGAATTTGATGACTCCGTTGAGTATAAAAAACCAAAATCTATTATACTTCTAAATGACGTCTATTATGTCTTTTGTGCTAAAGAGTTAATACATTCAAATATAGAAAAAAGTCAGAAAATTGCTCTTATGACTGATATCTTATCTCGCTTAGTAAAGGCAGAAGAAAGTATGAGTACGTTTAATGATATGTTTGATTTAGAAAGTTTTGTAAGTATTAACATAAGCCAAAAAATAGTGCATAATTTCATTCTTAACAGTGAAGAAAGTTTTAGTAATTTAAAAGAGATAAAAATAAACAACATAAATATTTGTTCGGGAGAAGAAAAATGACATTAACTGAAAAAATATTTGCATTAAAATCAATTGCACCATTTAATAATTTAACAGATCAAGAACTCATAATAACTGCAAATATAACGAAAGAAAAGAGTTATAAGAATGAGGACTTAATTTATACAAATGGAAATACACTCTATAACTTATTTATTATTGCAAAGGGCGAGGTAAATTGCGAAAGTGAAAAAACAATTGAGGGATATTTTGGTTTTAATGAATTGGTGATTGATGAGGTAATAAACGAAGATATCTATGCCAAAGGAGATGTGACTATGTTACTAATATCAAAGGCACACTTATTAACTTTAATCTACGATTCTCCATCAATAATGATTGAGTTTCTATCTTTAAAAGAGGGGTCTAACACATGAATATTAAATATAACAACCTGGTAATTATTGTACCAATATTTTTGATGTTAGCTCTTATTTTAACTTCAGTAAATTATACGATACAGAAAAAAGAGTTAATGACAGGTTTAAAAGAAGAAGCGGTATCTGCTACTAAAGCGACGGGAATATTTCTTGCACATAAAACTGATATATATGCTCAGAAAAATGAGATTCAAACTTCAATTGATCGTATTATTTCTTTTGGAAGACTAAAAAGAATCATTATTGCAAATGAAAAGGCTATTGTACTGCAAAGTATAGATGATGTTTTAACTAGAGATAAAGCCAATCCATATGACTATAAAAAAGCACAAAATCTGAAAATATACAGTGAAAAGAATATTGCTTTATATAATCACTCAATTAAAATTAAGAATAGTGATTTATCACTATATATAACTGTTGATGCTTCTTATATTAAACTCGCATTAGAGGAGAGTCTATATTTTTCTGCAGGAGTTGTTGTCATCCTGGTTATCTTAGGTTTTATTGCTTCGTTTATATTATCAACAATCACAAGTAGGAACATTGGTAATCTTAGTCTTTTTGCACGAGCACTTGCAAGTGGAGATTTTAAGGATCGAGATCAAAGCTTTGTAATAAAAGAAGTCAATGATTTAAGCAATACACTGAGTATTGTACAAAGTATTTTAAAGGAGATGTTATCTAAAACAAAAAATTCCATTTTAGATAATGAGTTTTTTAATAATGAACAAGAAGTTTCTAAACTTTACCCGATTAAAAAAGGAAATAAAGAACTTATAAATTCAAATATAGAATTTCAAATTGCTGTCATTGATGAAAAAAATAAAAAAGAGTTTTATTCTTGTTGGGAAGATGAGAAGTTCATCTATACATTTGTTGGAGAAGTGAAAAGTACCAACAATGATTTAGATGATTATGTTGGGGCTTCCAGTACAACTGCTCTTATTAGTCATTATTTGTACAAAAATAAATTTGATATTAAGAAGCTGAGTACGATGTATGATATTAAGTCGCTACTTGTCATTAAGTTTGATAAAGATACTTACAAGTTAGAACAACACAGTATTTTCAAAGATGAAATCACGACATCAAATACAACATTAACAAAAGGGACTTATTACAGTTTTTATCATAATATGAAAGCTAATAATAACTTACAAAACTACATAACACGATATTCTCATTTAAAATTAAAAGATCTGGTTTCAGATATTAGAACAATCTTTAATAATGAAAATTCAGTATTATTGGTTAAGGTCTAGGCTTTTAAAATAAAACATAGGCTAATTTAAAAGAAGAAGAAACCCTTCTTCTTTTATAATTTAAGCATCTTCTTTATGCTCTTTTACTCCAACTGAGTCTTTCCCGTTAAATTCTTTTTCGTTGGCACTTTTTACAACCATTTTTGCAATGGAATCTGTTTGCGCTGCAACTTCGTGTGTCTTATTTGAAATGAGTGTGTTTTCTTGTGTTTGTTTATCTAAAGCATTAATAGCATCATTAATTTGCTCAATTCCTGTTGTTTGCTCTTTACTTGCAGTTTCAATATCTGATATCAAATTAATTGTTTTTGATATGTTTTCGTTAAGTCCAGAATATCCTTGAATCATTTTCTGTGCAATAGATTTTCCATCATTTGCTTTTTTAGTTGCATTTTCAACCAGTGATTTAATTTCATTGGCAGCTTCTGCACTTCTTGAAGCTAAGTTTCTTACTTCTTGAGCAACGACAGCAAATCCTTTTCCAGCTTCTCCTGCCGTTGCAGCTTCAACAGCAGCATTAAGGGAGAGAATATTTGTTTGGAACGCAATTTGATCGATAACTGAGATCGCATCATTGATGGCATTAACTTGCTCATCAATATTATTCATGGCAACAGTTGTTTCTTGTGCCAATGTTTCACCTTCATTTACTGAGCTATTCAATTCTTTGGTATATTTTGCCATTTGTACCACATTATTGGTATTGTTAACAATATTACTGGTTACTTCTTCCAAGGCTGCTGCTGTCTCTTCTAAGGCCGCTGCTGCTTGGATGGAGTTGTTGTTTAGAATGGCTACGTTCTCAAGTAAAACATCACTACTTTTATCCAGAGTTAGTCCATTGGATTTATTCTCCACTAACATATCATTAATAATATCTGCAAGGGAGTTTAATCCTTTGGCTGTATTGCCTGTTTGGTTTTCAATACGATGAGTGAAGTCAAGATTTTGATAGGAAACGAGTGCTTCTTGTATCTTATTAATATCTTCTGTTACATGTGTTGACATGACCTGCAACATTTCATTGAAAATTGTTTTTAACTCTTCTAAACTTTCGTTGTTTGTTGATTTGGAAACTTCTTGTTTTATCTTTCCTTCTTTAACCAGCGCAACCACACGTTTTACGTCATCTATTAGTTCCGCATCTTGATCCATTAACACTTTGGTTTTAGAAATACTCTCATTGACAACTTTTGACATACTTCCAATTTCATCTTTGTTGTTATTTGATAAAAGCTCAACGGTATTAACTTCTTTGTTTAAATACATAAAAAAGTTAAGCAGACCATTTTGAAAGCTGTTTAAAGGGTCAATAACCGCTTTTAAAATCAAAACCATACTCGTAATAGCAATTATAATTGCAATAAGAAGTAGGAGCATAATACCGTTTGTTGTGAAGTTAACCACATCTTTTGCTTGATTATCAGCACCAATGCTGATTTTATCAGACATTCCTGAAATCATTTCTAAAGATTGATTGACTTTATCTCCAAAGACTTCAGCATCTTCCATGGCCTGCGAAGCTTGAGATTTTGCTGTTAATAAGTTTGTATACGCATCAAATACACCATTTTTATCTAAAATATACTTTTCCAGAGTTGATACAAGTTTTATAATCTCCTCACCACCTTCACCATTTGCAATTCGTCCTTTGTATCTTTCAAATTGTTCAGTAATGGCTGTAAATTCTGTTTTTAAAGCAGGTAGTTTTGTGGGGTCTATTTCGTAAACATATGCTCTTGCAGACTCCGCTGATTTGACTACTAGAACATTGAACTTAGTGGCATCTTCTGCATAAATAATATTTGCTTTTGCAAATTTGTTTAATCCTGTATGGGCTTCTTTGAATACAGTTGAAAAATTATTCATTAGCTCAACAACGCGTTTATTTTTTTCAAGTTCTTCTAAATGTTTGATAAACATAAGTGAAACGTTGTCATTAAAGTCTTTATAGTTTTTCTTTGTCTCTTGAAGTTCTTTGTACATCTTTTTTTCTGTTTTTTTATCAATGAGTTTTGATAAGGCACTTACATTTTTTTGAAAAAGTGTTTCAATTGATGTAAATTCATTTTTTAACTCATTTACTTCATCAATGTCTTCATCACCTAATGCTTCTTGAGCAACCTTATTTGCCTCCAGTGATTGAGCAATTAAATCATCACTGGTCTCAATAATTGGTCCCGCTTGATCAGTTACGATGTGCAAAGTTTTTTCAATAGATTTGATTTGAACAATACCAAATATTCCCACAGCAATTAGTAACATAATTACAACACTGAACCCAAAAATTAGTTTTGACTTGATTGACTGATTTTTCATGCTTACACCTCAAAGTATAGTTTTATCAATTTGAAAGATTATAATATACAAAAGTGAGCATTTAGTGAGTTTCTTAAAAAATATAATTTAATTTTAAAATTAAATCATTTGTTAAGTAAGTGTAGATAAATTTGACCCTACAAATGAAATTTAAGAGGGTCATAATTCATTAAGCGATAAGTTTATATCCCTTATTATGGTAGTTTTTTAAGATATTTGGTGGAAGTTTCTTTTTGATATTTCGGGTGAACAGTCTCATGGCATTTTGAGAAACATCTTTATCTTCATCCCATAAGGTATTAATCATTTTTGTATAGGTAATGATTTTATCATTTGATATTAGCATTTTAAGAAATAAGACTTCTTTTTTTGTTAGTTTGTAATTTTGCTCTGGTCCATGAATAGATGAGTTGTTTTCATCAAAAAACCATGAAGGTGTAATTTCATATTTTTTTATTGAATTAAAATTATTTAAAAACTCATTCAAGGTATTTACCAAAAAATCTTCATGTAGTGATTCAGATATTTGCAATTGTATGGTATTTTGTTGTTTTTTGTAAACGATTTTTATGTTATTGTGTTTACTTTGTAAAGTATCCGCAATATTAGAATCTATTCCCGCAATATTTATCTTAATGTGTTCGTTCATAATTATTCCTTGTATTCAAAAGAATTGGTGTGAAACCAGGGTAAAATAAATCACTATTATGTGTCTCATTATCCCATGGTTTCGATTATAGCTCTATATTAAATTTAAATAGAGCAACTTTTAATCTATAAGTAATTGCTTCCCATAACCAATAAATTCTTCCATTTGTTTTTTTGGTACCATATTTCCACCTGTTGTCCAAGCAATATGTGTAATGTTATTTAATTTTGTATCTAATTCATGTTTTAAAAGATAAGTCTTGTTTTCTAGCACATTTTTAATACCTTGAATCCCTGCTGCTGCTGATGGTTCTAGAGTTAAGTTCTCACATTGGTAGGTTAAAGCCAGTAGTTCAAACATGGTATCATCGCTGAGTGTATAACAGCCATTGATTAAGTGTTCCAAGTTTTTCCCTACAAAACCTGAGGGTCGCCCCACTGCTAGTCCATCTGCTTGGGTTTTGTTATCAATTCCTAAGTCTGCGACTGAAATCTTTTCGTGTAACCCAGTATACAGACCTAAAAGCATAGCTGGGGAGTGAGTTGGTTCTGCAAAAAAACAGTGAATATTATCTTTAAATACTGTTTTTAAACCCCAACAAATTCCCCCAGGTGCTCCTCCCACCCCACAAGGAAGATAGACAAATAAAGGGTGATCTTTATCAACTATTATGCTTTGAGCTTTTAGCTGATTTTCGAGTCTTAAAGCGGCAACTGCATATCCCATAAACAAATCAATGGAGTTTTCATCATCAATAAAATGGCAGTACTTATCGCCTTTGGCTGTTTGTCTTCCAGCGCTTACCGCTTCTTCATAATCCCCTTCATATTCGTACACTTTAACACCAATGTCTCTTAGTTTATCTTTCTTCCATTGTTTGGCATCACTTGACATATGAACAGTTACTTCAAATCCGATTTTTTTACTCATAATACCAATGGACAAGCCTAGGTTTCCAGTAGATCCCACAACTATTTTGTACTTGGAAAAGAGCTCTTGACATGAAGAATCTGAAAGTTTACTATAGTTATCGTTTAGAGAAATAAGCCCTTTAGATAGGGCTATTTCTTCTGCAAGTTTGAGAACTTCATAAAAACCACCTCTGGCTTTAATTGAGCCTGATATGGCCAATTGATGGTCACATTTTAAGTATAAGTTACCTGGGAGGGGTATACTAAAATATTCACTTAATTTATCTTGTAAAGAATCTACTTTAATTAATTCAGATTCAATAATTCCATGATCTTTTATATCACTAAAAACTTTAGATAAAAACGGTGCAAAACGATCTAATCGATCACTACTGTCAAGTAAATTATCTTTTGAGATGGCCAGTTTATCTAATGCATGTTGCGTCTCTTCAAGTCTCAAATTTTCCCAAAATACGGGCTTCGTATCAATAAGGTTCATGACTAAGGGATGGCTTTTACACCATTGCGATATTGACTTAGAGTGAATTAAAGTATTTTCTGATGATAAATCTTGTTTTAATATGTTCATACCAATCCTTGATAAAAGTAAATTAAAAAATAATACACAAAAATTATAGTATATAATTTCGGGAAAAGTTCTTTCCCGAAATTATTTGATAATTCTACTTGACTATCTCACGTTTAAATTCTTCTGTAAAGTATCTATTTGTTTCTGCTGTTATTACTTTAGATAATAACAATAAAGCAATTAAGTTTGGAATGGCCATTAAACCATTTGCCAAGTCTGAGAAGTTCCAAACAAGTCTCAACTCTAAAACTGCACCAACCATAACAAAAGCAATAAATACTACTCGGTATATTTTAATAGAGCGATCTCCAAATAAAAACTCAAATGATCGCTCTCCATAATATGACCAACCCAAAATTGTTGAGTAGGCAAATAACACTGTGGCAATTATTACAACAGTAGCTCCAAAGTCACCTAAGAAGTATTGGAAACTTTTAAGTGTTAAATCTCCCGCGCCATTTCCTTCTAGCCATATTGGTGCCATCAAAATAATAATTGCAGTCATTGTACAAACTACAAGTGTGTCAATAAAAGTCTGAGTCATAGAAACCAAGGCTTGTTTTACTGGGTCACTTGTTCGCGCTGCAGCTGCAGCTATTGGAGCAGAACCAAGTCCTGATTCATTTGAAAAAACACCTCTTGCAATACCAAATCGAATCGCAGCAGCAACAGCAGCACCTACAAATCCACCTGTTGCAGCAAAAGGAGCAAAGGCATGATTAAAGATAAGGCCAAATGCATCTGGAACTTTTTCAATATTTAATACAATAATAATAAGTGCAGTTGATAAATACATTGCAATCATAATTGGAATTAAAAATGATGTTGTTTTACCAATAGATTTAACACCTCCTACAATAACGATAGCCGTAAGAACTAAAAGAACCGCACCTGTGATCCAAGTTGGAAATTCAAATTGAGAAAACAATGCACTTGCAACTGCGTTTGACTGAGTCATATTTCCAATTCCAAAAGATGCAATTACTGCAAAAAATGCAAATACCATACCAAGTTTTGGCATATTTAACCCATTGGTTAAATAATACATTGGTCCACCTTTGAACCCATTCTCACCACGTTCTCTATATTTTACAGCCAATACAGCTTCAGAGTACTTTGTTGCCATTCCAACAAGTCCAGTAACCCACATCCAAAAAACTGCTCCAGGTCCACCCATAGTAATAGCTGTTGCAACCCCAACAATATTACCAATCCCAACAGTTGCAGCTAGTGCTGTCATAAGTGCCGCAAATTGAGAAATATCTCCATCTGCTTTTTCATCTTTTGAAAAGATTAATTTAAGAGCATGTCCCATTGCCCAAAATTGCATACCTTTTAACCGAATAGTTAGATAAAGCCCCGTACCTACTAGTAATACTAGCATTGGTACTCCCCATACAAAAGATGAAGCCGCAGACATCATTTTTTCTAAAGTTTCCATTTTTCTCCTTTTTTTAAAAATCAACTTAAAACTAAAGCAAATTCTTTTTTAGATTGGAGTATTAACTTCAGATCTTTGTTATTAGACTTTTTTAAAAGTCTAAAAGTTAAGATCCTAAGTTAGTACTTAAATCACCAAATAGCAGCAGTAACTTAGCTATTATCTGTACTTAAATAAACCAAATTTAACTTTGGTTTATACATATTTTAATGTGAAATCAAAACATGTAATTTCATTCTAAAATACAAAAGGGGCACAAAAGTATCAGAAAATGATAATAAACAAATTTTTTAATGTCACTAAGTTACATAATTTATTTCTAACCTTGGTAGAAGCCAGAAAAAAGTTGCACATCAAGATTATTTTCATTTCTTTTATCTTTCAATACCAAATCTCCAACAATTTTTCCAATAGCTGGTCCAAAAGTCATTCCTAGCCAACCAAGTCCTGTGGCATGAATTAAGTTTGAGTAGGTATCGTCAAAACCAATTAGCGGCATATCATTTGGTGTTAGTGGTCTAAAACCTGTCCATTCAATACCGTTTTTAATTTCAAATGGGTTTGAATATAAAGAGAGGTTTTTATGAATACTGTTAATTTGTTTTTTGACAATTTTTTCACTTGAAGTTCCAAGTTCAAGTTTTGATGTCAATCTCACGGTCTCTTTTCTAGGTGTGACTGCAATGAACAAGTCAGCAAACAAAGCACAAGTTTTAGGTTTGAGTTTTCTTCCATTTCAAATGTAATACTATAACCTTTTGAAGGTATCATTAAAAACTTATTGTTAATTTTTCTGGCGAGTGTATCATCTGAGCCAGTTGAAAGAATAAAGGTATCAGCTTCATAGACAGCTTCTTTAGTACATATTTTTGTAATCTTGTTATCTTTATGCTCAATAAGTTCAACTTTCTCATTGATAATAATCTCAACACCTTTAGCTATTAAGTGGTTTTTTAACTCCATCATTAACAATTCTGGATCTAAATGACCATTTTGTTTAAGTAAAATAGAGCCTGCAATTTTCTCATTGACAAAAGGGATATATGTTTTTGTTGCACTTTTAGAAAGTACCTCACATTTATGTGGATTATCACACAACTCGGCTTTTTTATCAAAGTTTTTGGTGTCAGTGTAAACCATGAGTAAACCATCTTGACAAAAGTGAAAATTCATTTCATCTTTTTTTGTCATCTTCTCATACATGTTTAAACTAATTTGTCCATATCTTTCAAAAAGTGCAAGTGTTTTCTTAAGCCTAGCAGCAGAGCTACTTAGTACAAACTTTAATAACCACTTGTATAAGTTAATATCCAAACTTGGGTGTATATTTACAGGAGATTTTCCCATCAACATAAGTTTTAATGTATCAAATAATACGCCTGGAGCACTTAATGGTTTTTTTCCAAAAGCTGAAAATACACCTGCATTTCCAAAAGAAGAACCATCAGTGATGTCATTTTTATCAATTATGGTGATTTTTCTTCCACTCTCACATAAGCTATAAGCGCTCATGAGCCCAACAATACCTGCACCTACTATTACAATATCTTTTTTCATGATTTTGTCCTACTTCTAATTATTGATAAACAATAGACTCTATTTCAACTAGAGCACCTAATGGTAGCTTGGATACCTCATAAGTAGTACGAGCAGGAAAGGGTGCTTGGAAATACCTCACATAAATCTTATTAACCTCGGCAAAATCACCAATATTTGCCAATAAGATAGTTGTCTTAACGACATTTGACATAGCTGCACCTGCTTCTTCTACTATATGTTTGATATTTTCTAAAGACTGAATTGTTTGTGATGTTATATCTTCACCAGCAAATTCTCCAGTTAATACATTAATTGGAAGCTGGCCTGAAATAAATATCCTGTTTCCTTTTTGTATTGCTTGAGAATAAGGTCCTATTGCACTAGGTGCTTTACAAGTATTTACTGCTTTCATTTTTGCTCCTTCTTCAATTAAATGTTTTGATAAGAGTATTATATAATAATTTATTATTGTAAAGAGTTTTTATTGTGATTTTATAAATTTATCATAATTCTTTATCCTCACTATTAAATAAGCTAAAATTATTTTATGAAATGTAGTTGATATCATAGGCGTTGATTTGATTTTTTTATTTATTACTATTACTTATGTTGCAAATGAAATAATAGGGAAATATAAAATTACTATTAGCAACAAATACTATAATTTAGGTAATTAGTTCACTATTTTTTTAAAGTCAATTGAAAAAAAACTAAGGAAAATACTTATTCTTTATCAAAATATAATTGTTAAACTAAGAATAATTGAGTATTATATTTTGTGATTTTTTCAGTGAAAATTAGAAAATGATGGAATTTAAAATTTGTGATAAATTTTGAAATTTAGACTTATGTTGATAAAATTTTATCAATTATCTCATTTTTTTTGCTACTTTTTCAAATAAATGGTTGAAAAGTGTGATAAAAGTAAGAGAATTTTTAAAGAAAAGACCAAAAATCTGATAAAGTTTTATCATTTGTCTCATTTTTTTCTACTTTTCAAATAAATGGGTGAATAGTGTGATAAAATTATGAGAATTTTCAAGGAAAATAGCAAAAAGTTGATAAAGTTTTATCATTTATCTTATTTTTATTGCTCTTTTTCAAATAAATGGGCGAAAAGTGTGATAAAAGTAAGAGAATTTTCAAAGAAAGTAGCCAGGAAAATGACTTAGAATAAGAGAATTTCAACCGAGCAAATTGTAAGAAATCACATGGAACAACTATATGTAGAT
>Ga0209826_1000308_pt1 | contig 35859 bp, 23 predicted proteins | sample GOMGulsemesocosm_5_FD_184637 | JGI IMG/M metagenome (GOLD analysis project Ga0209826, IMG submission 184637) | Methane-oxidizing microbial communities from mesocosms in the Gulf of Mexico - GOM15C Gulf of Mexico (SPAdes) (version 2) | ecosystem: Environmental > Aquatic > Marine > Cold seeps...
TTAGTCATAACAGGCGCAACAGGTACTAATGTTGCGGACCTACAAATATTGCTTATCCGACCAGAATAACTAACTTAGGAGACACCATGTTTAAAAATTCCATGACGATTGCCGGTTTTGATGATGAGCTTTTTCAAGCAATGGAAAAAGAGCGCCAACGCCAAGAAGATCATATTGAGCTGATTGCATCAGAAAATTACACCAGCCCTCGTGTTATGGAAGCGCAAGGCTCTCAATTAACCAATAAATATGCAGAAGGTTACCCAGGTAAACGTTACTATGGCGGCTGTGAATTTGTTGATAAAGCAGAACAACTAGCGATTGACCGTTTAAAAGAATTGTACGGTGCGGATTATGCCAATGTACAACCTCATTCTGGTTCACAAGCTAATATGGCCGTTTATATGGCCCTTGTTCAACCAGGTGATACTATTTTAGGGTTAAGCTTGGCCGATGGTGGACATTTAACACACGGCGCAAAACCAAACTTTTCAGGCAAAATCTACAACTCGATTCAATATGGTTTACACCCAGAAACAGGTGAAATTGATTATGATCAAGTAGAAGCTTTAGCACTTGAGCACAAACCAAAAATGATTGTAGCGGGTTTCTCGGCTTACTCTCGTATTTGGGACTGGGAACGTTTCAGAAAAATTGCTGATTTAGTCGGTGCCTACCTTTTTGTTGATATGGCTCACGTTGCAGGCTTAGTTGCAGCGGGTTTATATCCAAACCCTGTCCCTTTTGCTGATGTTGTCACCAGTACAACGCATAAATCACTACGTGGCCCACGTGGTGGCTTTATTATTTGTAAAAGCAATCCTGAGCTTGAGAAAAAATTTAACTCTAATATTTTCCCAGGTATTCAAGGCGGCCCTTTAATGCATGTCATTGCAGCTAAAGCAGTGGCCTTTAAAGAAGCCATGCAACCTGAATTTGCAGTCTATCAGCAACAAGTCATCAATAATGCTAAAGCTATGGCTGATGTATTTATCGCTCGTGGCTTTGATGTGGTTTCTGGTGGAACTGACAATCACTTAATGCTGGTCTCTTTAATTCCAAAAGGAATTACAGGCAAAGCAGCTGATGCAGCATTAGAAAAAGCACATATCACGGTTAATAAAAATGCTGTGCCTAACGACCCTGAATCACCTTTTGTAACTAGTGGTATCCGTGTAGGCACACCAGCACCAACAACTCGCGGCTTTAAAGAAGCTCAAATGTCAGAAATCGCCAACTTAATGTGCGATGTAATGGAAAATATGGATGATAATTCCGTCATTACTGCTGTACGAGAAAAAGTGAGTTTATTATGTTCACGTTTTCCTGTTTATAGTGATTAATTAAGAGCAGGTACAAGGTTAAAGGTGCAAAGAACTGGTTGTGCATATTCACCCTTCCAAGCCTGCCATGTGAGAACATCTCTTTTCACTCGTTCCCACGGGCTCCGTTGGAACGCTATTTTTGACGCGCTGCGTCACAAAAAAGCCTACCTCATTTTTGGGGCAGGCTTTTTGCGTTTACAGAATTATTATAATAATGGAGACATTTATGTCTGATATTGAAATCGCTCAAAAAGCGGAAATGAAACCTATTATTGGTTTAGCCGAAGAAAAATTTGGCATTCCTGCTGAGCACATGGATCCTTACGGCCATTACAAAGCAAAAGTATCATTAGAATACGTTAATAGCTTAACCGAAAAAAAAGATGGCAAACTGATTTTAGTCACAGCCATTAGCCCTACTCCAGCAGGTGAAGGTAAAACAACCACCACGGTTGGTTTAGGGGATGCGATGAATCGCTTAGGCAAAAAAACCATGATGTGTTTGCGTGAACCCTCATTAGGCCCCTGCTTTGGCATGAAAGGTGGAGCAGCAGGTGGCGGTTACTCTCAAGTTGTACCGATGGAAGATATTAACCTGCACTTTACAGGTGACTTTCACGCTATTGGCGTTGCTCATAACTTATTATCAGCCATGATTGACAACCATATCAATCACGGTAACGCTCTTGGTATTGACCCTCGTCGTATTCAATGGAAACGCGTGGTTGATATGAATGACCGTGCATTACGCAATATTACAGTCGGACAAGGCGGCCCTGCCAATGGCTACTTACGCGAAGATGGTTTCGATATTGTTGTTGCCTCTGAAATTATGGCCATTTTATGCTTAGCAACTAACCGTGCTGATCTAAAGGATCGTTTAGGTCGTATTGTTATTGCCTATAAATCAGATAGAACCACACCCGTTTATGCTCGCGATCTAAAAGCACACGGTTCTATGGCTGCATTATTAAAAGATGCCATCAAACCTAATCTAGTGCAAACACTAGAAAATAACATTGCGATTATTCATGGCGGCCCTTTTGCTAATATTGCCCATGGTTGTAACACGGTAACAGCAACCAAAACAGCTTTAAAACTAGCTGATTACGCTGTAACAGAAGCTGGTTTTGGTGCTGATTTAGGTGCCGAAAAATTTATTGACATTAAATGTCGCATGGCTGATTTAAAACCATCCGCTGTTGTTTTAGTTGCCACAGTACGTGCTTTAAAATTTCATGGCGGCGTTACTAAAGATGATCTAAATAATGAAAACTTAACGGCTTTAGAAGCTGGATTTGTTAATCTGGAGCGTCACTTACACAACATTAACAATAATTACGGACTACCTTGCGTTATTTGTATTAATCACTTCACTTTTGACAGTGATGCAGAGATAACTCTATTAAAAGAAAAATGTGAAGCTTTAGGTGCAAAATGTGTTGTTTCTAAACATTGGGCCGAAGGCGGTGCAGGTGCTGAAGAGCTTGCTCAAGAAGTACTTAATATCGTCGACAATCGCGAACCTGCCTTTACTTATGTTTACGATGAAGATCTTCCTCTTTGGGACAAAATGGAAGCAATTTCAACCAAACTATATGGAGCCGCTGGTATATCGGCAAGCCCTAAAGTACGAGGTGAAATAGCAGCTTTGCAAGAAAAGTATGGAAAGTTTCCTGTTTGTATGGCAAAAACTCAAATGTCTTTTTCAACAGACCCAACCGCAAAGGGAGCACCATCAGGCCATACTGTTGAAATATCTGAGGTAAGACTAGCCAATGGCGCAGGGTTTATAGTGGCTCTTGCTGGCAATATGATGACGATGCCAGGGCTTCCAAAAGCACCTGCTGCTGAACGTGTTGATATTACTGATGATGGCGTTATTACTGGGTTGTTTTAATATTAATCGTTCAAAAGCTCTCCTGATTACGTATCAGTTTCAGCCAGTCCTTAATCATACTGTAGGTGCTTTAAGTCCTCTCCCCAAACGAGGGAGAGGGTTGGGTGAGGGGAATAAGAATAAGGTTCTCTATTCCTTGTTCTTTTAATCTCTTTAAAAAACAAAAGAAAATTTTGAAGAAGAGAATTGTTTAACTTCCCCTCACCCAAACCCTCTCCCCACCTGGGGGGCGAGGGCTTAAGAACAAAACCCTCACACTCGCCAGGTTTAGCTGAAACTCATGGGTAACCAGGAAAGCTCTTGCATTCTAATTCACCCTTAGCAATTGCTCCTGCATTGTTCTACTTACCTGGCCTTTCTCTCAAAGGAGAAGGAGTTAAAGTGCAAAAAATTTGGAACAATTAATATATCTACTGGTTTATAAAAAATCAGAGTTATTCTTGTCGGTTTTTTTCTCGAAGTGAGTCATAATAGCCATTCTATTGCGGTGATCTTCGTGGAAAATATCAGCAGTTATAGCAAGTGAAAAATAATTTGACTTGATCAGGTGCTCTTTAACCAGTGATTTACATATACTCCACGCAATTAATATCACCATTCAACTCGCTCAACCCCATCAAAAGTTAAGGTACTCCCATCTGCCATACTCACAACACCTGATGTATCTTCTTCAAAATTAATGAAGCTTTCACCATCAGTGGGAGCGACCTGTTCGCCATCAACAGTAATTGTCCAGGGTGCATCTGGATCCGCACTATTTGCTTCACTTAAATTAATCGTATCCGTCCAGCCTTCACCACCGTGAAATGTATCCTGTCCATCAAATGCATTAAAAAAGTAACTATCATTCCCTTCACCACCAAAAGCAACGTCATCTCCTTGCCCTCCCGTAAGCAAATCATCACCACGGCCTCCATCCAGCTTATCATTCCCTTCCTCTCCTCTTAGATTATCGTTCCCCGCACCTCCTTTTAATGTATCGTGACCATCTCCACCGATTATCGTGTCATCTCCATCTGTTCCGATAATGTTATCGTTACCTCCACCACCATTAATTTCACCAACATTAGTCAGTTTTGTACTACTGAAATCAAGGGTGTTGCTGTTGGTGTCTCCGAAAATATCATTGCCTTTGGCATCTATCTCTTCTATTGAGTTTTCTGCCCCAAAATTACCTTTAAGACCTATATTTCCATCACCTGTGCCACGGGTAACCGTATCTGTTCCTTCACCACCCTTGAAGACATCATAGTCATCACCTTCATTCTGAATGAAGGTATCGTCCCCCGCACCACCTTGTAATGTATCGTAGCCATCTCCACCGATTATCGTGTCATCTCCAGCTGTTCCGGTAATATTGTCATTACCTCGACCACCATTAATTTCACCAACATCAGTCAGTTTTGTACTACTGAAATCAAGGGTGTTGCTGTTGGTGTCTCCGAAAATATCATTACCTTTGGCATCTATCTCTTCTATTGAGTTTTCTGCCCCAAAATTACCTCTAAGACCTATATTTCCATCACCTGTGCCACGAGTAACCGTATCTGTTCCTTCGCCACCCTTGAAGACATCATAGTCATCACCTTCATTCTGAATGAAGGTATCATTTCCTGCTCCACCATTTAATGTATCGTAGCCATCTCCACCTTCAATAATATCATCGCCATCCCCTGCATTAATCGTATCGTTACCGCGTTCACCCCATATATGATCGGCCTTATCAGTGCCGTTAAGAGTTTCACTTTGCGAGGTGCCCCGTATTTCATTAATTACAGGTTCGTCACCAACAGCAGTAACATCAATACTTGCAGTACCTTCAACTTTTTCGTGTCCATCAGAGACGACAAAGTTTAATGGAACATCATCACCACTGTAGTCTGCTACTGGCGTAAACTTTACTGTTTCAATATTACCTTCTTTGTCAGTACTGAATTCTACAGTTCCAAATTTCTCATCGACAGAAACATCAACCACCTGCAAGGTATCACCATCTGCATCTGTGCTATTGCCTAGTAACTCTTTAGCTGAAAATTTAATCCCCGTGTCTTCTTTAATCGCACCTAAATCAACGTTTCCAACAACAGCTGAATCATTGACAGCATCTACATTGAGCGAAACAGTAGCTGTATCTGTTCCCCCCTTTCCATCACTGATGGTATATTCAAATGAGGCTTCGCCATTATAATTTTCTTCTGGCGTAAAAATAATTTCTTGGCCAGCTGTATCTGACTGTACAACAATATTGTCATAACTTACCCCGTGATCATTATCGGCTGTCCAGAGTCCAATTGTTCCCAAAGGAGGTTGATCCACGGAAGTTAGCATTTCGTTGCCATCAACCTCCACACTAATGCCATTTTCACTAACATTGATACTAAGGTTAAATTCGTTGGGCAGTTCAGCACCATCAATGGTTTCAATGACTGTTTTAATGCCATTCTCAACTTTGATTAAATTGAAGTCTTTATGATGGCTACTGTCGTCATAGCTTGTTGAGTAATCATCCCAAGATGCTTGGTAATAGTTACTACTGTCCTCAAAAGAAAATACCAGTCCAACACCATTATTATAGGTATTTCCAGTATTTGCATTAATATCAACGGATACAGTGTAATCTGTGCTTATAGCATTACCACCCATTTCGTGAGCAAAGATACCTCTTGCACTATTACTTTGCTCTCCAATATTCGAGGAACTAGAGTCCCAATTGCCTATATCTCTCCCGTTAAAACTAATTTCTACCCAGCCATCTGAGCTGTTGTCGTTGAAATCATCTTCAAAGGCAATTTTATTAACGAGTTCAACTGTACCATGAGTATCTCCAGTTGCGTTCACGTTTGAAATGGTAAGTGCATCTCCATCAACATCTGTATCGTTACTCAACAGTTCTGCTGGGTTTATTGTGAGGCTGGTATCTTCTGTAGTGCCAAAATTATTGTTGCCTTCAACTAAACTCGCCCCATCACCTAACACCGCATCATTTCCATGACCTGATGAATCGGCTAATTGGTTTACTCCGTCAAACTCTAAATGAATAACTTCTGTTCCATCCACACTCATTGAAACGTTATCAACCTCTCCATCCATAGAGTATCGCCCATTTCCATAGGGACGGTTTCCAATCATGAGATCATTTCCACCATCTACAACTCCACCGGTATAGCTTTGTGTATAGCTGTCTGTTTCTCCATTGCTGTCGGTGTTGGAAATGGTTACATTTTTTCCATCATAGCTAAATTGTATAGTGTTGATTGAGTCAGTGTCATAAGCTAGATCTGTTTGATGCCATGTCCAGGCTTCATCCTCTGTTCGCATGGCAAACATAAGGTTTCCGTCACCATTAAAGGCTAATTCAACAGCATTTTCTTTATTGAAAATAATATCGTAAGAACCTTGTTCCCCTTCAGGCGTAACAGATACTGTAAGACTGAAATCTTCAGAGCCATTCAAGTTAATGCTCTTCGAATCAGCAACGGTGATATTCGATGTGTTTGTATCCGTTAATTCAACTGAATGATTTTCACCATCATCCACTGCAACTGGGTTATCTTGCGTTGGATCAATAGTTAGCTTTATTTTTTGTGTTGTTGTTGCGCCGCCATCATCAGTGATTGACAGGCTAACCGTATCGGCTCCGTTATAATCCGCATCGGGTGTATACGAAATATTGCCCTTATCATCTATTGCTACAGTGCCATGTTCTGCACTCAAGGTACTGCTATCAATACTTCCATCCAGGTCTTCAGCTATAGCAATAACTTGTGATACATCCTCTGTTACCCTGGTATCAACCACTGAAATAACAGGTTGATCATTGACTGCGTCTACATTGAGCGAAACAGTGGCTGTATCTGTGCCCCCCTTTCCATCACTAATCGTATATTCAAATGAGGCTTCGCCGTTGTAGTTTTCTTCTGGGGTAAAGGTGATATTACCTTTATCATCAATTTCTACCGTGCCATGTGTTTCATCTGTAGCGGATACGGCTGATATACTTAAAACATCACCATCTGCATCTGTGTCATTGGCTAGTAAGCTTTCTGCTGTGAGGGTCAGGCTTGTGTCTTCCTTGGTTTCCATTGAAACTTCATTTGTACCACTTTCAATAGTATGAACATCTCCATGTGCTGTTGCATCATGCCCATTTCCTGATTTATCACTTAATGGGGTATCGCCTTCAAAACTATAATGGGCGATTAAATTGTCTGTTGATATGCTTTCTCCATCCGCTAGATTTTGTACTTCTTCTGCCTCTAGTGCCGTATTATAAAATTTAACGCCATCTATATTTCCAGTAAATGGAAACTGGCCATTCACTTCTCCGCCTATATTAATAGTACTATCAGCCATCTCAACAGTTGAAGTAAAATTAAGTTGTTCTTGGCCATCTATGTAAACAATCCTTTGGTTTCCTTGCTGGACATAGACAATGTGATGTTCTTCACCATCAAAGGCATCAATGTTAGTTTGATTAACCGAGACTCTGTTTGATCCATAGTCTTCCTGAATACCAAAACTATTATTCCCACGGTCTTTAAATATTGCAAACTCACCATTGTTAGAACCTAACATAACCTGATAACCCGCATTTGGGTCACCTTCGTAAGTTATAGTAAATTCAAATGTTGAACCTTGTTCTTTATCAAAATCTTGTGCTCTATTAATATCCGTAGAAATATAATCCCCCCTACCATCAAAGCTCATGGCATGATTGATTTCTGTTACTTTATTGTCATCTACAGCTACAGGATTATCTTGAGTGGGATCTATTGTTAAATTAATAGTTTGTGTCGTTGTTGCACCACCATCATCAGTGATTGACAAACTAACCGTATCGGCTCCGTTATAATCCGCATCGGGTGTATACGAAATATTACCCTTATCATCTATTTTTACGGTGCCATGTTCTGCACTCAAGGTACTGCTATCAATACTTCCATCCAGGTCTTCTGCTGTTGCAATAACTTGTGATACATCTTCTGTTACCGTGGTATCAACCACTGTAATAACAGGTTGATCATTGACTGCGTCTACATTGAGAGAAACAGTGGCAGTATCAGTTCCCCCCTTTCCATCACTAATGGTATATTCAAATGAGGCTTCGCCGTTGTAGTCTGTCTCTGGGGTAAAGACGATATTGCCATCATTATCTATATCTACCTTACCATGTGTTTCATTTGTTGCGGAGACAGCACTAATGCTTAAGGTGTCTCCATCTACATCAGTGTCATTTGCCAATAAATCTGATGCATTAATAGTTAACGCACTATCTTCGTCCGTTTCTAATCCACCTGACCAATTATCACCCACAGTTATTTTTAAGTTATCAATATTGGCAAATTCGCGTGCTGTACTACTTGTCTCAAAACCTAAACCTAATTCGATCTGTCCATTTTCATCAACAATCGCTTCAATACTATAGCTATGATTTATATCAGAACGACCATCACCAAACTTGTCACTTGAAATCTCTGCACCATTAACAAAAACATTAAATTCATCCTCATAGACACCATCACGCTCCCATCCTCCATCATGTTCATTACTGTAATCATCTTGATAACCATGTAAATCAAAAGTAATAACAACAGTTTCACCTGCATGACCAGCACCCAAGTCAAATACTTTAGAGGTTATTGTTTCTGTTTTATTTGAGATTAAATCACCTGTTATATTTAAAGCATCATGTGATAATGATCCATTACTCCATCCAGAAACACCTTCATCAAAATTTTCTGAAACTAAAATATCACCCGCACTTTGCACACTATCACTATCATCGACTGCCACAGGCCCATCATTAACCGCGGTGACATCAATTGTTGCAGTGCCTTCGACCTTCTCATGCCCGTCCGAAGCCACAAAATTAAGCGGCACATCCTCACCATGATAATCCTCAGCTGGAATAAACTTCACAGTCTCCACATTACCTGCTTTATCGGTACTGAATTCCACCGTGCCATATTGCGCATCGACTGAGACATCAACCACACTCAAACTATCGCCATCCACATCAGAACTATTAGCTAATAATTTATCAGCAGAAAACTTAATGCCGGTATCTTCTTCGATGGAGCCTAGGTCAACCTTGCCAACCACTGGTGTATCATTCGTACCAGTAACCGTAATTTGAACCTGGTTCGTATCAGTTGCCCCTTGGTCATCTGTAACAGTGACAGGGATCTTTAAGACGGTTGAGTCTCCAACCTTTAAATGATCGTACGCACCATCGGCTGGGTTGAAGCTATAGCTACCATCACTGTTTAAATTAAAACCATCAGGGGCACTGGATCCTTCAGTAACTGTGAACGACGCAGTAGCGCCATAATCAAGATCCGTTGAAGAGAGCTGACCTGAAATGCCTGCACCACCTTCATCAACTGAAGCAATCACATCAGCCCCTGCCACTGGCACATCATTCGTGCCAGTGATGGTAATCTGAATCCGACTAGTATCAATCGCACCTTGGTCATCAGTGACAGTGACAGGGATCGTTAAGACGGTTGAATCGCCTACGTTTAAGTGATCATAAGCTTCATCGCTAGGGTCGAATAAATAGCTGCCGTCTTTGCTCAGGGTAAACCCATCAGGTGAGGTACTTCCCTCGCTGATACTATAGGTAGCCGTTGCACCATCATCCACGTTGGAAGAGATCATCTGGCCACTGATAGAAGCATCACCTTCATCAACAGAAGCTATAACAGCTGCTCCAGCCACGGGCGCATCATGCGTGCCAGTGATGGTAATTTGAATCTGGCTTGTATCGGTCGCCCCTTGGTCATCCGTCACTGTGACGGGAATCGTTAAGACAGTTGAGTCGCCAACGTTTAAGTGATTGTATGCCGCATGATCTGGATCGAAGCTGTAGCTGCCATCACTGTTTAAACTAAACCCATCGGGCGCACGAGATCCTTCTGTAATTGCGAATGAGGCGGTAGCCCCATCATCAACATCTGTTGAAGAAAGCTGACCTGAGATACTTGCATCACCTTCATCAACAGAGGCGCTGATAGCCGTAGTGATCACCGGCGCATCATTAACACTTCCAACACTCATTGATGCTGTTGCGGTATCAGAACTACCGTGCTGATCACTTACCGTGTATTCAAATGATATGTCGCCATTATAATCCTGATCAGGCACAAAGATAATATTGCCATCGGCATCTATACTGACATCTCCATGCGTATCTGCTGTCGCCGTGACTTTAGTGACGTTTAATAGGTCATCATCGATATCAATATCATTGGAGAGCAACATCTCAGGAGTAATTATGAGGGTTTTGTCCTCCCACATTATGGGTGTATTTACTACCTCAGCATCACCACCAAATGAAGCATCATGGCCATTCCCTGACTTATCAGCTAAAGGGTCGCTTCCTTCGAAATCAAGCATGACGACTCTATCTGCTGATGGCGTACCGCCTGCAGATAAAATTTCGATATCAGCTTGATCCAGTGCAGAGTCAAACACTTGAAACTGGTCAAACGTACCTTCAGATGAATAAAGCTCTCGACCACCATAATTTAACTGGCCCAGAGTGATTTCAGTTCCATTTGTGGTGGAGAGTGAATTAGCCATCGAATCACTGCTAGCGAAACTTTCGCCATCTAGATAAATCTTTACGCTAGCCCCATCTTTTACTAGCGAGACAGAGTGCGGGCTAGACATATCTACGGGATTATCTGAAAAAAATGATTTAAAGGCGCCTGTCGATTCATCCTTTTCTATATAGAAAAATTTGTCTTGGCTATTTATACCAAGATACATCGATTGCCCCGAACTGTCCCAGTCAGAAACCAGCGTCGTATATGCATTGGTGCTTTCCATATTACTGAAATTAAAGTCCATAGAAAGCGTGAACTCACTGCGGCCTTCGAATATGTCACTGCTATTTCCGATCTGAACATAATCACCTGGTCCATCGAAACTAATATTGTGATTAACAATTGTTACGTCTGATGCAATGACAGCATCATTTGTACCCTGAATTGTAATTTCGATCTGAGTACTGTCGGTTGCCCCGTTATCATCAGTGACAGTGATTGGGATCTTTAAAACGCTTGAATCACCCACGCTTAAGTGATTATAAGCTTCATCTGTAGGGTCAAATGAGTAGCTGCCGTCTTTGTTCAGGGTAAAACCGTCAGGTGCAGCGCTGCCATCACTAACACTGAAGGTAGCAGTTGCTCCATCATCCACATCAGAAGAGGTTAATTGACCGCTAATAGAGGCATCACCTTCATCAACTGTTATAGTGTTAACAACATTTATAACAGGAATGTCATTAACGCTATCTACATTGAGGGTAACAGTGGCTGTATCCTTCCCACCCTTGCCATCAGATACGGTATAGCTGAAAGCTGCTTCACCATGGTAGTTATCGTCAGGTGTAAAAACAACATTTCCATCTCCATCAATTGCGACACTACCATGCTCTGCGGCTTGTACTGAACTAAGACTAAGCTTATCCCCATCCACATCAGAATCATTGACCAATAAATCAGATACCTTAATAGTTAACGCTCTATCTTCATCTGTTTGTAATTCACCAGACCCATTATCAGCTGCACTATCATCCACAGCCACTGGGGCTTCATTAATATCATTAACTGCTATGGAGATAGTTTCGATGTACCTGTTCCCTGCACTGTCTGTCACCGTAATATCAATATCATGGCTTTCGGCAGATTCAAAATCCAGTGTAGCTCCTGCTTTAACCTTGATTTGGTTAGCAACAATTTCAAAGTTGCTATTCTCTTCAATGCTATAGCTAAAGAACTCACCTGCATCAGAATCAATTGCTGATAAAGTGGCAACAACGGTTCCCTCAGAGGCATTTTCATCAACCGTATGACTAGTTAACGAAATATCTGTTGGTGCAGCATTAACATCAACGCCCTGACCTTCACTTTCTTGCAACCCTTCTTGCTGAGGCACTTCGTTAGTGAAATTAAATTGTTCACCCCCATTATTCTGTATATTCAGCTGATCTGCTTCCGGTCTAGATAGATCATCAAACACTATTCTGTTAGACCGTATAGCATTTATATCAGGTTCAGGCTCTACAAGAGCTGTTTTAAATTCAGTTTCAGGAGTATTCAATTCATTAGTATCAGCTTTTATAGCTGAATTTTCTAACTCTTCGATTCTGGATTGAGCCTTAAGATCCATCTCTGCTTTCTGTGCTTCTCCTAGAGAAGAATCTGAATTAAAACCTTGATACCCTTGCTTTTCAGTTTGGTCTAAAACGGTTGAACCATCACCCGACTTTAAGAAAATATTTTGTAAGAAATGTTCTTCTTTATCCTCATCAATCCCTTCTCTATGATCAAGCGGATCGACTTCTGATTTTTCTTTTTCAGATTTGTTAGAAAAAACAAATTCATTATCTAAAGCATTATTGCGTTCATTATTGTCTTTTTTTGCCATGACTCAACCTAAATAAAGTTTTCCTTTGATGATCATAGTTCTGATGAATAGTTTTTTTTGTGATTACCCACTCATTTCCTTGTATAAATATCAGAGTGACATGCAAAACTGAGCAGTAACACACAGTTTTTTTTTGTAAAGTTTTTTTGAAAATATATATATATCAACTATCTTTCAAAATGTAGTATCTTTTTCTTGGAGTATATTTTTTGCAAACTTTTACACTTCCAAAAACATGGCAACGTCCAGAAGTTATCATATCGTCATTACTTATTAATGTATTAGCATTAGCTTTACCTTTTGTAATGCTACAGGTGTATGACAGAATTATTCCTAATCAGGCTACAGATACCTTCTTAGTGTTAATTATAGGTATGCTGCTTGTAATTTTTTGTGATTTTCTGTTAAAAATATGGCGCTCAATTATATTAAGCTGGGAAAGTGCCAAGTTTGATCACTCCGTCAGCCTTGATGCAATGGATCAAATACTACATACCCATACTCAAGATTTTGAAGGCAAACCTGCTGGCTACTATATAGATAAAATTTATGCACTTGAAAAAATACAAGAGTTCTACTCAGGGCAATCTATTTTACTTTTAATGGACTTGCCCTTTGCACTTCTGTTTTTAGTACTTGTGGGTATGATTGCTGGCCCATTAATTGCCATCCCTCTTGTTTTATTAGTGGTTTTCCTTATTGTTTCTGTTAGTACAGGAAAACAACTTCACCAAGCTTTAGTCACACGTTCGGTTATGGAAGATCGGCGACAAAATTTTATTATTGAAATTTTACAAGGCATCCACACTGTCAAATCTATGGCAATGGAACCCTTTATGCTTAGACGCTATGAAAAACTACAATTACAATCGGCTGAAAGTATTTACGAACTCAGTCGATTAAATAGTGTTGTTCAAGGTATTGGGGCAACCTTTTCTCAATTAGCTGTTATTAGTTTTGTTGGTTTTGGTAGCATTTATGTTGTTCACGGCGACTTAACTATTGGGGGGCTTGCTGCTGGTACTATGCTTACCAGTAGAGTACTTCAACCTGGACTTAAAGCCATGAATATATGGATTCAATTTCAGTCTGTTAGATTAGCCCTTGATAAAGTAAATGATTTATTTTCATTACAAAAAGAAACCTCGGGGGAATTAAAAACAAAAGAGAAACTTCATGGCTTTATAGAGCTGGAACACATTAATTTTAAATATCCTGAGCAAGAAAACAATCTACTTAATGACTTATCACTTACCATCAATTCAGGTGAGTCTATTGGTATTTCTGGAAATAATGGTGTAGGTAAAACAACGTTAATCAATCTACTCTCAGGGTTTCTTGAGGCTAATAGTGGGTCAATCAGACTCGATGGTTCAGATCTTAAAAATTATAATGCTGAGTTTTTACGTTCGCAAATTGGTATAGCCCCTCAACACGGAGTATTAGTGGAAGGCACTATTCTAGAAAATATGACTTTATACCGTGAAGATGAAGCCACTAGCGATGCCATTGAATTATCAAAAATACTAGGGCTTGATAAAATCATATCGCACCTTCCTAATGGTCTTGATACCTTTATAGGTGGAGCTGCAATGAATAATTTACCAGAAGGCGTTAAACAAAAAATAATTCTGGTGCGCTCCCTTATTGGTCATCCACAAATCATTCTTTTTGATGATGCCAATGCTAATTTTGATATTAAGAATGACAAACAATTAATCAAAGTTATTCAACATATGCAGCAGCAAAAAAGAACCATCGTCATAGTCTCTCATCGTCCTTCTTTTCTACGTATCTGCGATAAACAATACACCCTGATAGATGGCCAGCTGGTACTTTCTTAGAAAGTAAATAACAAATACCCCAAATATGACAGATTTAGCAGAACCACAACAACCCAAGCCATCAACCACACAACAATATAAAGATGCATCGGAAAAATTTGCGGAAGCCTTAAGGAATAAAAAAACAGATGAGTTTTCTGCAGACTCTCCCTATGCTGCTTGCTTATTTCCATTACTTAAAGCACTAGGTTGGAAAAATGTGGATCGTGAACTGATTGAAGCTCTTCCCCATTTTACAGAAGAAATTGACTTAATTGATTTACGCAATATCTTAGTCAATATTGGCTACGATAGCTCTCCATTAACTATTAAATTAAACCAATTAAAAGCAGAGTTATATCCTAGTATTTTCATTACTAAAACTGAAGAAGTCTATGTTCTTCTTAAATATGAAGACGGAAAAATTAGCTATTTTAATGCGCAGAGCGAACAAATAATTTCATCCTCAGCGCAAGACCTTAATATTCAGGGAACAGCCTACCTCTTTACTGACAAACATGCCTCTCATGGTACGCCCAACTCTTCAGATATTAGTCCCAACTGGTTTGGCGACTTAACTGATCGTTTTCGGAAATTAATTTTTCATTTATTTGGCATGACCTTTGTCATTAATATTGTCGCCCTTTTAGTCCCTCTTTTTATTATGGTTATCTATGACAAGGTAATCGGATCAAGGTCATTAGATAGCTTACCCATGCTCCTTTCAGGTGTTGCTATTTTAATCATTACTGATTTAGTCCTTAGGTTTTTACGTGCAAAAATATTAGGCGCTGTTGCAGGACGCATGGATTATTTAATTGGTGTAGAAACCTTTAAAAAACTATTACACTTACCTCCTATTAATACAGAACGTTCTACTGTAGCTGCTCAGCTTTCACAATTAAAACAGTTTGATTCAGTTCGTGATTTTTTTACAGGATCCAATGCTTCCATTGTATTAGAACTTCCTTTTGTATTTCTTTTTCTAGTGGTTATAGCGATACTTGCTGGCCCCATTGCCTTTGTACCTTTATTTATGATTTTTGGCTATATTGTGGCGGGGTTGTTGCTAATCCCCAAAATTAACCGAAAAGTCAATCGCTCAGGAAAAGCCAGAACAAATAAGCAGAAGATGTTAATCCAAACATTCTCTGGACGCAAAGAAATCAAAGCCATTGGCGGGGAAAGTGTCTGGAAAGAACGCTTTAGAGAAGTCTCTGGCGAGACGATCATGTCAAACTATGACACATTCACAATCAATTCTATAATGAATAGCTTAGCTCAAGCTATGATGACAACCACTGCATTGGCTGTTTTAGCTTTAGGTGCATTAGCGGTTATTGAAGGTGATCTTTCTATCGGTGCCTTAATTGCAACCATGGCCTTGGTTTGGCGCGTGTTATCACCTCTACAAGGTGCTTTTTTATCAATATCTAAATTTCAACAAACCTTCAAATCAATGAAGCAGATCAATCAGCTGATGAAAATTCCTGTTGAACGTTCTGATTTCAGTAATAATTTAGCTGTTAAAGATTTGAAAGGTTACATCCAACTAGACCGAGTGAGTTTCCGTTACGGTGCAGATCAAAACCCCGCCCTTTTAGGTGTTTCTTTTGATATAAAACCAGGTGAATTAGTTGCCATTGCTGGCTATACAGGCTCAGGAAAATCAACTTTATTAAAAATGATTGCGGGCATGTATACCCCTCAAGGAGGCGCTATATTTTTAGATAATATTGATATGCGGCAACTCAATGTCCTAGAGCTTAGGCGATCTATCGCTTATGTTCCTCAAGATACAAAAATGTTTTATGGCACCATTGCACAAAACATGAGATTAGCAAATGGACTAGCAACAGATGCAGATTTACACAGCGCAGCAACAAAAGCTGGCGTTTTAGAAGAAATACAGGCTTTACCTGATGGTTTTAATACTCGCCTGACTGACAACGCTACCGACAAGTTTCCTCCAGGGTTCTTACGTTCAGTTTCTATCGCTCGCGCTTTTGTAAGCAATAGTAGCATTGTACTTTTTGACGAACCTGGCGCTTCTTTAGATTATGACAGTGACACTCGTTTTATGAAACAACTACAAGCTTTAAAAGGTCACTGCACCATGGTCATGGTTAGCCATCGCCCTAGTCATATTAGGCTGGCTGACAAAGTTATCCTAATGAATCAAGGAGCCGTCCAGTTTGCGGGTGCTGCAGATGAAGCAATTTCTATTTTAATGGAAGAAAAATAATGACAGATCAATCAGTTAAAAAATTACCTCGCGCAAGAGCTCGATTCCTTGCACAAGCCATACAACTTGAAGAACAAGGTGTATCTGAAATTATTAAAGCAGCTATTTATTTTAGCTTATTTTTATTTATTGCTATTGTCTTCTGGGCATCATTAACCAGTGTTAACGAAGTAACTACAGCTAAAGGAGAAGTTGTTCCTAGCGGTTATATACATGATATACAACACCTTGAAGGCGGTATTGTCAGTGAAATTAGCGTCCGCAATGGTGATCAGGTTACTCCTGGAGATTCGCTAATTAAGTTTTCAATGCCTGTTTCACAGGCTGAGTATGAACAACTACAAATCAGAAGAGCCAATTTATCTCTAAACCTTGAAAGAGTTACGGCTGTTGAGGAGAGGAGAATACCCGCCTTTGGAGAATTAGGAAATCAATACCCTGATTTAGCTTCTAAAGAAATGGCTAGTTATCACGCTCAAATCGCAAGCGTCAACAGCGAAATAGAAGTTCTAAAATCTCAAACCAGTCAAAGAAAAGGTGAGTTACGCCGACAAAAAAACCAAGTTAATGCTCTAAAAAAAGAAATAGAAATTCTTAAACAACAAGTCGCAATGCGTGAAAAACTAACTTCTAAACACGTTGTTTCACAAACTGACCTTTTATCCACTAAAAGTCAGCTGGCGAGTTTGGAAAGCCAGTTATTGTCTGTAAAAGACAGTGTTTCAGTTGCGTCTATTGCCATACAAGAAGCAAAAAATCGTCGTCATGATATTATTGCCAAATACAAAAAAGAGATTGAATTTGAAGTCTCCGAAGTTGCTGGACAATTAGCAGAAGTTGAAAAATCATTAGTGAGAGCCCAAGATCGCGTGGGACGCTTAAATGTTTTATCCCCTATTTCGGGTATTATTCAAGGCATTGCTATTACCAGTATCAACACAGTCGTTCAACCTGGTGAAGTTATTTTACAAATTGTGCCTATTAATGGAGATTTAATTATTGAGGCAAGAGTTTTACCAGGAGATGTTGGACATATTGCTATAGGCCAACCTGCTGACGTTAAAATTGATAGCTACGACTCAAGTAAATACGGCTACATTACAGGAAAAGTAAAACAAATATCGCCCTCGACTTATTTAGATGAAAAGATGAACCCTTATTATTTGGTTAGTATTGAGCTTGAAAAAAATCATGTGGGTAACAACCCCGATCTTATGAAAATCATTCCTGGTATGACTGTTCAGGCCAGTCTCATTACTGGTTCAAAAACCATTCTTGATTACTTAATGAAGCCTGTTACTCGAGGTTTTAACAATGCATTTCAAGAGCGTTAATTAAAAATAAAACACTTCGTATAACGGACTCTATGCGCTATACGAAGCGTTATAACCAATAATTGCGTACTTAAGCCCTCTCAAAACTCCATCTTTATTTCTTAAATCAAGGTTAATATCTTTTATAAACCTTGGTTTCGCTCTGCTACATCATAGCTACACGTCGGCTACTTAACACCAATCATTCTATTGCCTACGAAATAGACGTCCATCAAAACCAACCACCTTATAAACAAAAAAATTATATTAATTGCCTTTAATATAATTTACTGTTATTTTAATCGGTTACCTTAAATTAGGGCATTTAAAAAATCAACATCCCTTTACCATTTTAGGACACACATGCTGTTATTATCAAAAAAACAAGATTGGCTAGGCAACATCCGTGGCGACGTTCTCGCTGGGACAGTCGTTGCATTAGCACTTATTCCCGAAGCTATCGCTTTCTCTATTATTGCTGGAGTTGATCCAAAGGTCGGCTTGTACGCTTCTTTCTGTATTGCTTTTATTACAGCTATTATTGGCGGACGTCCAGGGATGATTTCTGCTGCAACGGGCGCAATGGCCTTGTTGATGGTAACGCTCGTTAAAGATCATGGCTTACAATATTTACTGGCAGCAACGCTGCTAACAGGGCTTATTCAAGTTGTTTCAGGCTATTTAAAACTTGGCAGTCTCATGAGCTTTGTTTCTCGTTCCGTTGTAACGGGGTTTGTTAATGCTTTGGCTATCTTAATTTTCATGGCTCAAGTACCTGAGTTAACCAATGTTACTTGGCATGTTTATGCAATGACGGCAGCAGGGCTTAGCTTTATTTATTTATTTCCTTATGTCCCTGTTATTGGAAAAATACTTCCATCTCCTCTTGTTTGCATTGTTGTTCTAACAGGGGTATCAATGTATTTACAATTAGATATTCGTACAGTAGGCGATATGGGCGATTTACCAGACACGCTGCCTATTTTTCTATGGCCAGAAGTTCCTCTTACATGGGAAACACTGCAAATTATTTTACCTTATTCAGTTCCTCTAGCCGTCGTAGGATTACTTGAGTCATTAATGACAGCGACGATTGTTGACGATTTAACTGATACGACTAGCGAAAAAAATCGTGAGTGTAAAGCTCAAGGGCTTGCCAACATTGGGGCAGGCTTAATGGGTGGTATGGCTGGTTGTGCAATGATTGGACAATCCATTATTAATGTAAAATCAGGCGGGCGAGGTCGATTGTCTACTTTAATTGCAGGCTGTTTTCTACTTATAATGGTGGTGTTTTTAGATGAATGGATTAAGCAAATCCCCATGGCTGCATTAGTTGCTGTTATGATCATGGTATCAATAGGTACCTTTAGCTGGGAGTCAATCATCCATTTAAAACAACACCCGCTTTCAGCTAATATTATTATGTTAGCCACTGTCAGTGTTGTTGTTTGGACTCATAACTTAGCTTTAGGTGTATTTGTTGGCGTTTTACTGGCCGCATTATTCTTTGCTAACAAAATTAGCCACTTTATGTACGTTGGCTCAGTAAAGGACGACATAACAGATACCCGTATTTATCACGTTCATGGCCAAGTATTCTTTAACTCTGCCGACCGATTCATGTCTAATTTTGATTTTAAAGAAGCAATTGACAAAGTAACCATTGATTTAACACATGCTCATTTTTGGGATATTTCAGCGGTTTCAGCTTTAGACAAAGTAGTCATCAAATTCCGTAGAGAAGGTGCAGAAGTAGAGCTTATTGGTCAAAATGAAGCAAGTTCAACGATTATCGATCGCTTTGGTATACACGATGATCCTGAAGAAATTGAAAAAGTAATGGGAGGTCACTAAAATGACAACACAACAAGCACAAGTTCTGGCCTGCATTGATGGCGCTGCACTTACTGAATCAGTTTGTGATTATGCCGCATGGATTTCTGAAAAAACAGAAGCGCCTTTAAAACTGTTACATACCATAAACCATCACCATGAAACCTCTATAAAATCAGATTTTTCAGGCAACATTGGCTTAGGGGCTCAAGAGCATTTACTGGAAGAAATTACCGAACTTGAACAACAGCAAAGTAAATTAAAATTAAAACAGGGCAAACTGGTTTTACAAGCTGCAACCGAACATATTGAGAAAAAGGGCATTTTTCCATCAAGCACTCAACGTCACGGTGATTTAATTGAAGCCGTCATTGACTTAGAACAAAACATTCGTGTTTTAGTGCTTGGTTTACGTGGACAAGTACACAGTGATCAAGAAAATCAAATCGGTGCAAAATTAGAAGCGGTTATTCGCTCACTGCATCGCCCCATTCTAATCGTTAATGGCTCATTCAAAGCCCCTGAACACATTATGGTTGCCTATGATGGTAGCGAAGCGGCTGATAAAGCCGTTGATATGGTTGCGACTAGCCCTTTATATAAAGGGCTCACTTGCCATTTAGTATGCGTCAATAATAACGAAGAGACAGCCGTCAAACTCCTTGAAAAAGCAAAAGCAAAACTACTCTCTGCTGAGAATATTGAGGTTATTGCGACAAAGCTAAAAGGTAAAGCAAATTTAGAACTTTGCGCTTACCAAGAAAGCAACAATATTGATTTAACTGTTATGGGTGCTTTTAGCCATACCCGTTTACACGATATGTTATTAGGTAGCTTTACTCATAAAATGCTAATTAATACTAAAAAACCGTTATTACTACTAAGATAAGCCATTGTAGCCTTGATGAAACGAAGTGGAATCAAGGTTTGTTTGCAAATCATTGATTCCGCTCTGCTGCATCAAGGCTACATGCTATCGGCAAAAATTGCTCTTCTTAGCACCCCAGTGGCTATTGTGTGAATTTAGTTTTTAACTTAACACCATTGAGATAACCCCAAACATCATCTTTATTGCACACCGTCAAGCGCCTGACTTACATCCGCAATAATATCTTCTATATTTTCAATCCCTACTGATATACGAACTAAATCCGCACTTACACCCGCTTTAGCCAGCTCGTCTTCATTTAACTGCCTGTGTGTTGTTGATGCAGGATGACAAGCCAATGATTTTGCATCCCCAATATTGACTAAGCGAAGAATCATTTTTAAACCATCAATAAATTGTGCACCTGCCTCAGCACCACCTTTCAAACCAAAACTTAAAATACCCGAAGCCTTCCCTTCAGTAATTTTTTTACATGTAGCATAATAAGGACTGTTTTCTAATGCTGCATATTTAACCCAAATCACCTTTTCATGACTCCCTAAATAAGCCGCAAGCTTTTCTGCATTTTCACAATGTCTTTCCATCCTTAAACCTAAAGTTTCAAGCCCTTGTAAAATTTGAAATGAGTTCATTGGAGAAATTGCAGCCCCCGTATTTCTTAATGGAACCACCCGACAACGACCAATAAAAGCAGCCGGCCCTAATGCTTCGGTATAGACCACACCATGGTAGGAAGGGTCCGGCTCATTTAACACAGCAAATCTTTCTTTATTAGCGACCCAGTCAAATTGACCTGAATCAATAATAACACCGCCAATAGAGGTGCCATGCCCACCAATATATTTAGTCAACGAATGGATAACAATAGAAGCTCCCATTTCAATGGGTCGGCATAAATAGGGAGTCGCCACCGTATTATCGACAATTAAAGGCACACCATGCTTTTTAGCAATTTCTGCCAACCTTTCAATATCAACGATATTTCCCGCAGGGTTTCCAATAGATTCGCAAAAAATAGCCCGAGTATTTTTATCTATTGCTTTATCAAACCCCTCATAATCATCAGCAGAAACCATTCGGACATCAAGACCTTGCTTAGGTAAGGAATGGGCAAATAGATTATAAGTCCCACCATAAAGCTGACTAGTACTTACAATATTATCCCCAACACCACAAATACATTGAATAGCATAAGTAATTGCAGCCATACCCGAAGCAACTGCTAAAGCAGCTATCCCACCTTCCATTGCTGCCAATCGCTGCTCAAGCACATCAGTTGTTGGGTTCATAATTCGGGTATAGATATTCCCTGGCACTTTTAAATCAAAGAGATCTGCGCCATGCTGAGTATTATCGAATGTATATGACGTGGTTTGATAGATAGGAACAGCCGCCGCTTTAGTTGTTGCTTCTGCTTCATACCCGTGGTGTAGTGCTAAAGATTCTAGTTTCATAAACTCACTTTTATTTTAAGTTATCGGTACGCCACCTCTACTGGCAAATTGATTTTAATACACAAAATCACTCCCCACTACCTATTTTTCACCTTTAACTCTACGGCTAACACAATAATATTGCTTGCAAAGTTAATTTTATCCTCTATATTTACATATATATTTTCAACTCAATATTAAATACAGTTATATGGAAATAAAATCTAAATCTTTTAGTCCTCAAAAGCCCGATTCAAATTCAATTATTACCTTTCCATTAGGCATTCCTGGCTTTGAGGAACAAACCCAATTCCAGTTATTTCAGGTGGCCGATAGTGAAATTGTCTTTACTTTACAGTCATTAACAGATGAAAACATTGCATTTTCAGTTGCACTTCCCTCAAATTTCAATATTAACTATAGTTTTGTCATTTCTGATGAAGAAGAGAAAGCGTTAGAAATTGAATCACTTGATGATTTGCTAATTTTGCTTATTCTTCATAAAGATGAAGACTCAGGCACGCCTAATAACCCAACGATCAAAGGCTCAATAAAGTCACCCATTCTCATTAATACTAAAAACAGAATAGGACTTCAAAAGTCATTAACTGAAATAGAACAAAGTATTACTCTAACTGAGAAAGTTAATGAAATTGAAGTAACAGAGACTTAAAAGAGAAAGAAATCTGGCTCTTCTTTGCTAAATACAACAAAGAAAAGGTTAAAATCTATGCGGCCTGAACGGGGATAGAATGGCTTGAATGCGTTACTTCATTCTGCTCATCAAAATAAACTAGGGTTGGCTTGTAATTTTTAAGTTCATCTTGATCATAACTTGCAAATGCACAAATAATAAGTAAATCACCTGCACAAGCCAGACGAGCCGCCGCACCATTGACTGAGAAAATCCCTGTTCCTTCCTCGGCACGAATAGCATACGTCGTAAAACGTCCGCCCGTATTAATATTGTATATTTGAATTTGTTCGTATTCTCTGATCCCAGAGAAATCTAGAATTTTACCGTCAATCGCACAAGACCCTTCATAACCCAGTTCAGAATGAGTTACAGTAGCTCTGTGTAACTTTGCTTTAAGCATCGTTGTTTGCATATTAAATAAATCTTAAAACTTTATGAGCAGGCTATTATACCCAAATGAGCCCCCCTTTCAAATTTAGATGCCCTTATATTTCACTATGAACAATCTGTCCGTCTAAATTTTCCTTATGCTCAGAGCGATGAATCCTCACTTGTGTTGGATAGGCAAACTCTAGATTATTATTTTCTAAGATAAGCGCTATTTTAAACAAAACATCTTCTTTTACTTCCAACCATTCGGCCCAGTCAACGGTTCTTGCAAAACAATAAATTAATATATCAATAGAAAAATCACCATATCTATCCATAAAAACCAATTGATTAGACTTTATTCCATGCGTGTCAGCTTGAGAGGAAAACTTAAAACTTCTTTTTTTACTAGCTACCTTCTGTGTTGGATTTGCAATTCCTGAATGTTCTTTCAACATATTTCTAATATCATCCAGTGCATGACGAATATCATCCATATTACTTTCATAAGTCACCCCAACATGCATTTTAATCCGACGTCCAACAGCACGTCGATTCCAGTTCATAACGCTTGACACCGAAACCATAGAATTAGGGATAGTTATTAAAGCATTATCAAAAGTTCGCACTGTCGTACTTCGTAAACCAATTTCAGCAACAGTACCTTCTACCTCTCCTATTTTAATCCAATCACCCATTCTAAACACGTTATCAAACAATATAGTAATACCACCTAACAAATTGGATAAGGTATCCTTGGCTGCCAAAGCAAATGCTAAACCCCCCACACCCAGTGTCGATATAATTGCTGTCAAACTTATACCGAAATGGTTTAAACCAAAAGCCAAAACAATAAGGACAACAAGGCCTTTTACAACTTGCACCCCCAAATTAAATAATTCTTTTCTTAATTCTTTATTTGAACTGGCCAATTTTTCAATTTGAACCAGAACTATACTGTCAATAATTTTAAATAAGAACCAAATAAAAATAAGACTATAAATAACGAAAGAAAAACCTTCCAATGAAGCACGGTAATCCGTTTTGTAAAAAAAAGCATGGGTCCCTAGGTTAATACCAAAAAATATCATAAATAAACGTATAGGCTTTCTGATTTCAAGGTAAATCAACTCTTGCTGACCAACATCCTTATCAATAATATATTTTTCCACACTGGAACGAGTACAATTAAAAACAAAGGGATAGCTAAAATAGACCAAAAAATAAATAAATAAAGAAAGCGTTATTCCTCCTATATCAACCTTAAAGGGTGCCAAAATATTATTAATTGAGCGCACAATATCAAAGTGATTGACGTATGAAATAGCTGACAATAAAGAAAACTCTTGAAACCAGTGTATAGAGGCAATTTTTCTAGGATTACTAATCACATAATTCAGAATATCTCGATAACTCTGACTCGTTTTCAAAAACAATTGATGGTTCTTTTTTACCTCAAGATACAGTCGTCCTTCCACTTCAACTTCAGGCAAAACAAGAGAGGCCTCTTGATTTAAATTAGCATCTAACTCTTTTTGTGACTTTTCGACAATAATATTTATCGTTTGGTAGTTTTTTGATGATTCAATAAGGTATTCAAGGTATTTCCTAATTGATTGGTTAGCCTTATAGAGCTTCAATTTATTTTTATCTCGAAGAGCGGCAAGCTCATGTCCTCTTTCTGTATTAATCCTAATTCGAGACTCTAAAAAAGACAGTTTTTCATTAACTTTAACAGGAACCAAGTTCGAGTTTTTTTCAGTCTTTAATTGTTGCATTAGCAACTCTAAAACATCAGTTTTTTGCTGTAGCAAACTATCAATTAAATCTTCATCATTGCTCAATAATTGAGCATTAATCGACTTTAATTTTTCTACCGATTGCTTAATACTATCTTGATTTGAGACGGCTAAAAGTGAAGAGCTCACAAACAGAGCCAAGAAAAAAACTATTATTCTCATATTTCTAATTTACAACTTATATTAAATTCGATTATTTTTTTGAAAAGGTAATATTATCAATAAGGCGTGGCCTACCTAATTTAGCCGCCACTAAAATAACTAAAGATTTATCATTCTCAGTGGCAAGCTGTAAATTATCAGCATTACAAATAGAAAAATAATCAACCTTAAAACCCTCAGATTCTAGCAATGCACTATTTTCTTTCTCAATTATTTTAAATGCTTTAGTTTGCAAAACTTCATCCCTTGCCATGCATAAGGTTTGATAAAGTTTGGGAGCTATCGCTCTTTCCTTAACTGTTAAATAACCATTTCGAGAGCTCATAGCTAAACCATCCTTTTCTCTTTCTGTTGAAACACCCAGTATTTCAACAGGAATATTCAAGTCTTGAACCATGTTTCGTATGACAGCCAACTGCTGAAAATCCTTCTCTCCAAAAAAAGCTATATCAGGCTGAACCATATTAAATAGCTTAGTCACTACCGTCGCAACACCATCAAAATGCCCCATCCGATACGCACCACAATGCAATGCAGCCAAGTCTCCAACAGAAACTCTAGTACTCGCTTTATTTGGATAAATCTCAAAAATGGTAGGTAAAAAGAGTAAATCAACAGAAGCCTCTGTTAATTTGTCTTCATCAACTCGTTCTGTCCGTGGATAATTTTCAAAATCCTCACCCACACCGAATTGAGTAGGGTTAACAAAGATACTAACAACTACTCTATCCGCTTGTTTTTTTGCTTCCCTGACTAATTTAATATGTCCAGAATGCAAATTCCCCATCGTTGGGACAAAAGCAATACTCAAACCTTTCTTTCGCCACTGTCTAATCAGGTTTCTTAATTGATTAACTGTTGTTACTTTTTGCATGAAACTTAATAACTATGCTCTGCTGCAGGAAAATCTAATTGTTTAACGGCTTGATGATATTGCTGAATAGCACTCGGAATGTTCTGAGCTGTTTGCATAAAATCTTTTGAAAACTTAGGCCGCCGACCCAAACTAATTCCCAACATATCGTATAGCACTAATACTTGCCCATCACAACCAACACCAGCTCCAATACCAATAACAGGAATACTGATACTTTGTGAAATTTTTGTAGCTAAATCAGCAGGAACACATTCTAAAATTAACAAACTGGCCCCAGCTTGCTCTACTTTATGCGCCTCTTCGATAATTTTTTCAGCATCATGTAAGTTCTTTCCTTGGACCTTATAGCGCCCAAGCTGATTAATAGATTGCGGCAAAAGGCCTAAATGAGCACAAACAGGCACTCCAAATTCAACTAATAGCTCAATAATATTTAAATGCGCACCTTCTAACTTAACCATCTGTGCACCAGCACTCTGCATTAATTTAGCTGTACTCTGTATTGCCATTTCTGCTGTGCCATAACTTAAAAAAGGCAAGTCGGCAATGACGAAAGCACGTTGACGCGCATTCACCACGCACTGCGTGTGATAAACCATTTCATCAATTGAAACAGGGACAGTGGTTTTTTTCCCTTGAATAACCATACCTAAAGAATCACCCACCAGCATAACATCAACACCAGCCTGGTCAACAAGTTGACTAAAACTAGCATCATAAGCCGTCAAACAAGTAATTTTCTCACCCGTTTCCTTCATTGCAACTAAATCAAGTATTGAAAGAGTGGAAATATTTTGGTTTTCTGCATAAGAAGCCATTAATTTAATTTCTCCAAGCCATCTAATGGACACTGTAAAATTAAGTCATCAATACTGCCTTTGCCGGGTACAAATAAACGCTCATTTGCTATTTCTTGTAATGGATACAGCACAAATGCTCTTTCAGACAAACCGATATGAGGAACCTTTAAATCTGGCAGATCAATCTGTTGATCATCATATAACAAAATATCTAAATCTAAGGTTCTAGCCCCCCAGCGTACAACATTTCTATCTCGACCAAAATTATTTTCAATACCTTGTAAAACACGTAATAAATCAATAGCTGACAACCCTGTATGAATACTCATCACAGCGTTAACATAATCTGGCTGATCTTTCGGCCCCATGGGTGGGCTGCTGTATAAACTTGAAAAATTAAGCTCCGACATATTTTCTTGTGCAGCTATAAACAAACGAGCCTGCTGTATTTTTTCTGCTGGGTTTTCTAAATTACTCCCCAGCCCAATATATACTTTAACCATTATCACTATCTTTTCTTTTTGTCTTGGGCTTTGCTTTTCTTTTTCTAGCTGGTCGTGTCATTTTCTTTTGCTCTGTATCACTAGCATCCTGAAATGTTGTCCACCACTGAGCTAATTCCATTTCAGCTCCACCCGTTTCAGCCCTTAACACTAAAAAGTCATAAGCAGCACGAAACCGAGGATGGCCTAATAAGCGATAAGGGCGACCACCGACTCGCTTTTCAAATCGTAGCTGTAACAACCATACTTCACGCATAGACTGAGTTACTCGCTTTGGAATCGAGATACTTTTAATTTGTGTGGATAAAACATGACTTGCTGCATGTTGGTAAGCAAAACTTTCTTCTTCACCTTGTTGCATTTTTTCTTTAGCAAGTTCTTGTACTGCTTCCCACAAAAATGCGGCCATTAAGAAATAGGGAGTGACACTTTTATCATCCGCAATACGCTTATCTGAATTTTCTAACGCTTTCGCTATAAAAACTCTAGGGAAATTATTCTGCTCATTATTTAAACAATGGTCAGATTGAGGAAACAAGGTTTCAAATAGACCATAATGCCTAAGCATTTCGAATGCTTGTATGCCCTTCCCTGACAAAAACATCTTTAATACTTCATCATATAATCGTGCAGCAGGAATCCCTTTTAATAAAGGTGCCAATTCAAAAATAGGCTTCTCTGTACTTTCATCGATAGAAAACCCTAATTTAACAGCAAACCTTACAGCCCGGAGCATTCTTACGGGATCTTCCCTATACCGAATAGCAGGATCGCCAATTAACTTAAGGACACCCGCTGAATGGTCGTCCATCCCCCCCGTATAATCAACAATAGAAAAATCACGGATATTGTAATATAAAGCGTTAACAGTAAAGTCTCTACGCCAAACATCATCTTCTATGCTGCCAAAAACATTGTCACGTAACAGCCGCCCATCTTCATGTACTTTTTGCTCTTTATTATCGGAAGTATCTGAACTACGAAAAGTAGCTACCTCAATGATTTCTCGTCCAAAATGAACATGCGCAAGTCGGAATCGACGACCTATTAAACGACAATTACGAAAAACTGCTTTTACTTGTTCAGGACTTGCATCAGTTGCCACATCAAAATCTTTTGGCTCATACCCCAATAACAAGTCTCGTACACACCCACCGACTAAATACGCTTCATAACCTGATTTCTTCAGTCGATATAATACCTTCACCGCATTTTCACTCATTTGAGATCGTGAAATATTATGCTCAGAACGTGTATAGACTTTTACCAGTCTTTGGTTATTCTGCTCAACGAGCTCTTGATCTTCTTCTGTAGAAGATCCGAGTATTTTTTTGAAAAAATTTAAGATAACCTTCATTCCCTTTTTTTATTATTAAATTCAAAAATTACGCTAAAAATATTAAGAATTTTGAAGTTTTTTCTCTATCATATCACTTAGGCTGTTTCCATCCCAGCCAACAGCTTTTTTTGCATAAATTTATTAATATAGTAGAATTGCCCCTAATTATCAGTTATTTTAATAAAGCAGCCTACAAAAAATTCTTGTTTGTATTCTGTTCCTAAATTGTTTTGGAGAATTATATGTTTAAAAAGATCATTAGAGGCTTGATTGACCAACCTTTTTTAACCAGTATTTATGTAGCTGATTTGGCTATCTTACTTCTCCATAAACCCCCCTTTGCATTTTCTCTAGTAATGATGGCTGCACTGATTGGTATGAGCATGTACTACGGACAAAAATTAGCTTTATTCAAAAGTTAATTGACTATTTCAAACAAAAAAAAACCAGGAAAAGAAAAGCCTCTTTCACCTGGTTTTTTTCGGCATATAGCCATTATTGCCTATGATGCGCTACTTTTATTGGCATTACTTTTCTTAGCAACAGCACTAGTTTTACCTTTCAACAAAGGTGAGGCCTATTCATCCTCACAATTTATATTCCCACTCTATATTCTATTAGTTAGCTTCCTTTACTACGGCTGGTTTTGGACACATGGCGGCCAAACATTAGGAATGAGGACATGGAAGGTAAAAATATTAACTCAAGATCACAAAGCTGTGACCTGGCCTCTGGCCTTTAAACGCTTTATATTAGCCATTATTTCTTGGGGCTGTGCTGGATTGGGTTTATTATGGAAATTTGCAGATAAAGAACAGCTAACCTGGCATGATAAGCTGTCAGGAACACGATTATTTTATAAAAACACCAACTAATTTATATTCTATTTTCTGAAGATAAATACAGTCAGGGTTATGATGAGCAAGTCTCAGCCTGCTCATCTATATACCTAATTTAACTACCAGCCTTTCTTGACCGTTTTACATTTAATAACAACATCTTGCATATAACAACTATATCCAGGATCTACACCTTCGTCATCGTCATCATCTTCACAAGCATCACATACAGTTTTACCTTTATCCACAGCACTATCATAACCCCAGCCCATGCCCATAGAGTTACAAGCAAGTTTGGCATATTTCTTAAAGCGTCTCCCTGTAGAGGCTTGCTTAGATGCTTTTTCTTTATCTTTACACCCTGGCGTAGCCTTTAACGTACTGGTAATCGTTTTGTATTCCCACTCATCAACAGCTAATGCAAAACACTGATTAGAAAAAACAAACAACAAAGCCACAAACAATATTTTATTTAATTTCATACCTTACCCTTCCTTATTATTTTCATTATTTAGTATTGATACAATAATAATTGTAACCCTAACTTTAAAACAAATACACTTTACTCACAACAAAAAAGTTTTTCATAATATTCTAATTTTCTTTTATAGAGAAAATACCTTACCTTTCCTATGCTATACTCTTCACTGAAACACTAACCCATCACTCAGGTCGGAGCTTGAAAAAAAATGAATAAAACAATAAAACTTTTATCTCTACTTGCCATTATTTGCATTGCATTTCCAGTAAATGCAAAAAAACCAGAACAAATAATTGAATTAGAAGACAATTCTAAAATCCTTGGCACCTGGAAAATCTACGCTGAATCTGCTACCAGAAAGAAAAGAAATAGAAAGGATGTCGACATTCAATGGACGTTTAAAAACAACGGCATCATACATGCCGTTGCAAATGATACCCGTGGAAGAACTCGTGAAACATCAATTAATATCAAATACTCTATTGAAGATGGATTCATTAAAAAGCAAATGACCCCAGGAAGTCAAAGGACCGAAAACTGTAAAGTAATTAAGCTTGAAGGCGATGACATGACATTACATTGCAAATTTCTTTACTTTTACATGAAAAAGAAATAGTTCTTCACCTGTCATCAATCAAATACGACTGGTGACAGGAACACTCACTGATGTGTTTTTTTTCATAAACATTTGATATAAGATTTTTCTATCTTACCTTTGTCACTATATAAGTAGCCGTACAAAAAACTATCGTACTTGGCAATATAGCCATAATCATGGGGTCATAGCCATAAACAAGCCCTACATGTCCCGCAATTTTATCAAATATATTAAACATCATTCCAATAACAACACCAATCATCATTCGCCCCCCCGTACTTACACCTCGCTTAATACCTATAACAAAAGGTATTGCCACCATCAGCATTACAAAAACAACTAAAGGGTTAATTAACCGGCTCCAAAAAGCCAATTCAAATGTTTGCGATTTTTGGTTATTAAGCTTAAGAAAATCAATATAAGTATACAGATCATATAACGACATATTATCTGACTTTACAACAGCAACATTTAATAAATCAGGTTTTATTGATGTTTTCCATTCACTTGAGACCAACTGACTTGAAAAGATCTGCTTAGTTGATATTTCTGATTTCAAAATATCATTTAGCCCCCAGAACCCTCTGCCTAAAAAAATAGCTTCATCAATCTTTGTTATGGCAAGCAGTTGTCCTTGCTCACTCACTTTATAAGAATAAATATCACCTAATTCACCTTCCCCTCTAATTTTACGAACGTTCACAAAAGCATTTTTTTCTCTTAACCAAACGCCATGCTTGTTTTTCATATTCACTTCATTGTGCTTAGCGAGCATTTTTACTAATTGTGCTTTATGCGCAGCCTCTGTCGCAACAAACTCCCCCACTAAAAAAGCCGTAATGACCATAATCAGACCCGCCAACATAACAGCCCTAATAATCCAGAAGATAGAAAGCCCCGCTGCTCGCATAGCAATAATTTCACTATTATTTCCCATCGCCCCCACAACAAACAAACTACCTAACAATGCCCCAAACGGAATTAACTCATAAAAAACGGTAGGGGCTGTATAAACAAGGTATAGAAAAATTTCTTTTAACCCATAGTCCCCCTCGCCAAGATCCTTAAGCTCATCTCTAAATGTAAAGAGCATAAATAGAGTTAACAACAGTGTGATAGCTGCAGCCGAACCTTTTAAGATTTCTTTAACAATGTACCAGGTTAAAATACTCACATCGAACCTCTACCAAAAACCTTCATCATCACCCATTTCACACCATACAATCTTAATAACAAGGCTGCTGTTAACAAGAGTAACAACAAATAAACACCAAAGTATCCTACCGTTACAGGAATAATTTTATTGACCACCCAACTATGACTTATTTTTTCTAAATTTCCATAAACAAAATAAATAGCAAAAGCCACCGCCAAACTACCATAAACACCCCCTCTTGGAGACATCTTAGCCAATGGCACAGCCAACAAGCTTAAAAAAATCACAGCTAAAGGCATTGACAACCGATTTTGTATTTCTGCAATATCTGTCAATTTATTAGAAGCCCATAATAATTCACTCGGGGTTCCTTCAAGATATTGATGGAGTTGCGTATCTTTTTTTTCTATCTGCACAGCATATTCATCAAATGTTTCAATAATAAAATCTTTCTCACCCGGTACACCCTGCACTCTTTCTCCTTGCTCAAGCACAAGATATAAGCCACCAGGCATTATTTTTATTCGTCCATATTTAGCATTAACAATACCTAATTGATCATTTTTTCTATTTTGAACAAATACATTTTGCATTTGTTTATCTTTAGAAATATCTTCCGTGTAAAAAACCAGCTCACCATGACTGTATTCACTAAACCTCCCCGCGGCAATACCTTTAATATCAGCCTGTTTTTGGTCTTCATGTATTAATTGATTTATTTTTGTTTCGGCCCAAGGGGTTGCCACCATAGAAAAACCTGCAGCCACAAAACTAAGCGGCAAAACCAAAATAAAAACAGCTCGATAAATAACAAAAGCCCCGCCTCCAGCTGAGGCAACAGCAGCCATCTCTTGATCTCTATACATTCGGCCAATAACCATTAATATCGCCATAAAAATCGAAACAGGTAAAAAACTCCCCATCGCAATGACTATTTTTAACCCTAGAAGAGCAAGAACAATATCATTTGATATATTGCCTTCAACTGCTTGCGCCAAAACCTTAATGAATTTTCGACTAACAATGATGATGACTAACACCATTAAAACTGAACTTACTGTTTTCAACAGGTCTTTCACAATCATCTTATCTAAAATAGAAACCAACCGATAAGACTTCATTTTCCCCTTCTTCTTTGACTCAACGCTCAAACCACTCACCCTAAAAACTCATGTATAATCAACATTAATAATCCTTTTAACTTGCTCATCCTAATAATCTCTTATGGACTATTCTATAGAAACCTTAGCTTTAGACAAACAACAAACTGAATGTATGATTGTTGGTATCTACGAAAACCAACAACTCAGCCCATCTGCCGTTTCGTTCGATAAGCTACATCAAGGAATCATTACTCAACTTATTGAGAGGGGAGACATTAAAGGCAGCAACGCGGAAACGTTATTGATTAATAACCTACCTAATAGTTCAATACAACGTCTTATTTTAGTAGGTTTAGGGGAAAAGGAAAAACTCACAGCTAAGCTATACCGTAAAGCATTATCAGCGGCTGTAAACACACTAAAAACGCTTAAAATTAAATCGGCAACTTGTTCTTTACTTGATGTTGCTATTAAAGACTTTGATAACACATGGAAAACAAAACAAATCATCGAAGTGTTTAATGATGCCTTTTATCTATTTGAAGAAAGTAAAAGCACAAAGACGCCAGCAACGGAACTTGAAAAAATAGCAATTTCTGTCACTAAAGAGTCTGTAACCCAAGCAGAACTAGGTTTAAAACAAGGACTTGCTATTGCAAAAGGCATAGATTTAACTAAATTCCTTGCGGATCTGCCAGGCAATTATTGCACACCAACCTACCTTGCTGAACAAGCAACTAATATTGCATCTAATAGCGACAAAATGAGTATTGAAGTCCTAGAAGAAAGTGATATGGAAGCCTTAGGTATGGGTTCTTTTCTTTCTGTATCAAGAGGTAGTCGCCAAGCTGCTAAATTAATCGTATTAAATTACCAAGGAGGGAACAAAGATGACAAACCTATCGTTCTTGTGGGTAAAGGTTTAACTTTTGATGCTGGCGGTATTTCATTAAAACCTGGTGCAGGCATGGATGAGATGAAATATGACATGTGTGGTGGCGCCAGTGTTTTAGGTACGTTACAAGCTGTCGCTGAGATGAACTTGCCTATTAACGTTATAGGTATTGTTCCTTCATCAGAAAACATGCCTGATGGTGATGCTAACAAACCAGGCGATGTTGTCACTAGCATGGCGGGCCTAACAATAGAAATACTAAATACAGATGCAGAAGGTCGTTTAATTCTTTGTGATGCCTTAACTTACGCTAAAAAATTCAATCCCGAAGTAGTAATTGACTTAGCCACCTTAACAGGTGCATGTTTAGTTGCATTAGGCCGCGTTCCAAGTGGTTTGCTTGGTAATGATGATGATTTATGTAACGATTTAATTGATGCCAGTGAAACAGCATGCGATAGCTTATGGCGCTTACCGTTATGGGAAGAATATCACGAGCAATTAAAATCTAACTTTGCTGATTTAGCTAATATTGGCGGCCGTGATGCTGGCACTATTACAGCGGCTTGTTTTTTATCAAGATTTACAGAAGATTATCGTTGGGCTCATTTGGATATTGCTGGCACAGCCTGGCGTTCAGGTGGAACCAATAAAGGTGCAACAGGCCGTCCTGTTCCTCTTTTAAGTCAATACCTTATTGATAGAGCGAATGCCTGAAGTTAGTTTTTATATATTACCGTCGTATTCTTTATCAGATCGGTTTCTATTTGCTTGCAAGTTAATAGAAAAAGCTTATCGTAGTGGCCAGTTTTGCTATGTCTATACTGACTCACTACAACAAAGCCAGCAATTAGATAATCAACTTTGGACTTTTAGGGAAAATAGCTTTATTCCTCATCAAGTATATGATGAAACTAACGTAGCTCCTTATTATGAACAAACGGTTTTAATTGGTACGCAAGCAGCTCCAAAAAACTGGCAGAAACTTATTTTTAATCTATCATCAAAATACCCTGATGATTTAACTAAAACAGATCGTGTGTTAGAAATTCTTGATAATAACGAGGAATTGAAACAAGCAGGACGACAACGTTTTCGCCAATATAAGCAAAATGGCTTTGATATATCTACACATCAGATATGATCATTTAGGAACGAGGGGTTAATAATACCTGAAAAATTGACGCAGTTTTTTTGTTCGTATTCGAGGCGTAGAAATAGGTGCATAGCATGCTACGCAACTGTTTCTACAACGCTGAAGACGGGCAAAAAAAAGTCAAGATTCGGGTATTATTGAATCATCGTTCCTTAGCTTTAAAAAATACTTTTTTGCGGACTAAAGTCCGCTCTACACCTTTTACAAATAAATAGACTTTCCATGGAAAAAACATACGCCCCCCATTCAATCGAACAACGCTGGTATAAAACTTGGGAAGATAAAGGTTATTTTGAAGCAAAACCTGAAGGCGAATCCTATTGCATTATGATTCCACCGCCCAATGTGACAGGAAGCTTGCACATGGGACATGCATTCCAAGACACTATTATGGATGCCTTAAGTCGTTATCATCGCATGAAAGGTAAAAGCACCTTATGGCAACCGGGAAGTGACCATGCTGGTATTGCCACTCAAATGGTGGTTGAACGTTTAGTCAATGCTGAAGGTAAAACGCGCCATGATTACGGCCGCGAAAAATTTGTTGAAAAAATCTGGGAATGGAAAGAAGAATCGGGTAACACCATTACCAAACAGTTACGCCGTATGGGAACGTCTTTAGATTGGGAAAAAGAGCGTTTTACTATGGATGACGGCATGTCAGATGCCGTGCAAGAAGTTTTTATCAAGTTACATGAAGAAGGCTTAATCTACCGAGGAAAACGCCTTGTAAACTGGGACCCTGTTTTACACACAGCTGTTTCTGATTTAGAAGTATTATCAGAAGAAGAAAATGGCTTTATGTGGCATATGCGTTATCCATTATCAAATGGTTCAGGGCATATGGTCGTTGCCACCACCAGACCTGAAACATTATTAGGTGATG
>Ga0209826_1000309_pt1 | contig 35841 bp, 34 predicted proteins | sample GOMGulsemesocosm_5_FD_184637 | JGI IMG/M metagenome (GOLD analysis project Ga0209826, IMG submission 184637) | Methane-oxidizing microbial communities from mesocosms in the Gulf of Mexico - GOM15C Gulf of Mexico (SPAdes) (version 2) | ecosystem: Environmental > Aquatic > Marine > Cold seeps...
CACATCAATTACATCGCCTCTAACTCGGTATGTTGCACGCTTAAGGTCTATATCATTACGACTGTATTGCATCTCTGCTAATCGCCTTAATAAATCACGCTGTTTAATAATATCGCCTTTGACCAGATGCAATACCATTTGAAAATAAGATTCAGGCTCACCTAACCCATATATAGCCGAAACAGTTGCGACCACAATGGTATCTTTACGCTCAAGCAATGCTTTAGTTGCAGATAATCGCATCTGCTCAATATGCTCATTTAAGGAGGCATCTTTATCAATAAAGGTATCAGATGCTGGCACATAAGCTTCTGGCTGGTAATAATCGTAATAAGAAACAAAGTATTCAACACTATTTTCAGGAAAGAACTCTTTCATTTCTCCATAGAGTTGAGCCGCTAATGTTTTGTTTGGCGCCATAATCATCGCTGGGCGCTGTGTTTCCATAATCACATTAGCAATAGTAAAAGTTTTACCCGAACCTGTTACCCCTAATAACGATTGATGCACCTCACCATCATTCAAGCCTTCTACTAATTGCTTGATTGCAGTGGGCTGATCTCCCGCAGGCTGATATCGACTTTGAATTTTAAATTGTTTTTTCACTATTTACTTAGATTGATATTAATACGCTAGAGCTAGCGACTTATTATACATAGTGACATATTTTCTACACCTGATATTTAATCTTATCTAGGCATTAAAATACTGATATTAAAGCTACAAATATAACTAAAACGAATGAAAAACTTTAAGGGAGGATGCAGAATTTATAGAAAGATCAGGCAAAAGAAAAAACTTTAAAGAAAAAAAACCACATTAAAGCTGTCAATCATGAATAGACTGACAGCAATGAGAAAGTTTTAGGGCTTTGTTATTCTTCTATTGCTTGCAACAAGGATAATGATACACCTTCCGCTGCAAGTTTAATTTCATCAAGACTTGGATAAGAGGGAGCAATACGTATATGCTTATCTTCAGGATCTATGCCATAAGGAAAAGTAGCACCTGCTGGTGTAAGAATAATTCCTGCATTCTTTGCCAGCTCAATAGTACGTTTTGCCTGGCCTGGAGGGGTTATCAAATCAATAAAGTAACCACCTAAAGGTTTACTCCAACTAACTTCATCTATTTTTCCCAGAAATTTCTCAAATACAGAATCTACAATATCAAACTTAGGCTTGAGAATTTCACGATGTTGATCCATTAAAGTATCAACACTGACAGAATTTTGGAAGAAACGAAGGTGTCGCAACTGGTTAAGCTTATCTGGCCCAATAGTACGAACTGAAACACATTTTTGCCACCAATCAACATTTGTAGTTGAAGAAGCAAGCATTGCTAAACCAGAACCAGCAAAAGTCATCTTGGAAGTAGAAGCAAATACAATAGCGCGATCTGGGTTTCCCGCTGACTGACAAATATCGATGATATTATCAATAGCAATGCGCTCTTCAGTTAAGTGATGGAAGTGGTATGCATCATCCCAAAATATTCTAAAATCAGCCGCTGCAACATTCATTGAAGCCAATCGATTAATCACTTCTGAAGAATATACCGTACCCGTTGGGTTACTATATTTTGGTACACACCACATGCCTTTAATTGAGTCGTCTTTGCTAACTAAGGATTCAACCACATCCATATCTGGCCCGTCTTCCAGCAAAGGTACATTAATCATTTTGATACCAAAGGCTTCCAAAATGGAGAAATGTCGATCATAACCAGGAACGGGACATAGAAATGATATTGGCTTATCACTTCTCCAAGGTGAATTACCTGGAATTCCATACAGTAATGCAAATGCAATAACATCATGCATTAAAGCTAAACTAGAACTTCCATCAACGACAACTTGATTCTTAGGCACATCAAGTAAGGAAGCAAAAAACTCACGCACTTCTGGCAAGCCAAGTTGAACACCATAATTACGACAATCAGTCCCACTACTTTTAATTTGGTCAGATCTCCCCGTTTCATTAAGCAAAGGTAGCGCTAAATCAAGTTGCTCAGGCGATGGCTTGCCTCTAGACATATCTAGTTTTAAATTTAGCGTAGTAAATTCTTGGTAATTTTTATGCATTTATTTATTGATAATAATGATGGTTTGAACAATTTTTCTTATAAATTAATTATACCTTATAAGATAATAAGCAGTATTTTATAGATAACCCCAGATCCAACTTCTGAATATAGCCAAACCTACCAGCTTTTAACCAAATCCCCTGATTTGATTTTTCTTACATCAGACGTAAGCTCCATTTCCCCCACAGAGAACCCAGCTTGCACATCTTGAATATTAATAACACCAACCAATTCATTTGCTTGCATTGTTCCACCGCCTTTTACTGCATATACAACCAAACTATCGCCTTGTTTTAATTTGTCCTGAGCACCTGCTGCAATATAGACTTTATTATTCTCTACTTTTAAAACAGTGGTTGAAAAAGGATAACAAGTAAATAAACGCCCTATATCTTTACTCGCTAATTGTATAATTTTAGAAATTTTATGCCCAGAAGGCGTTGATTTAAAACGTTCACTACCTACCGTATAGCCAGAAGGAATCCAAACATCGCCAACCACAGAATCCGTATACCGGTGCTGGAATAATAATGCTCCCGTTAAACCATCATGCACATAAATATCAATAGCCACACTTCGTCTTGCAACAAAATCTCGCATCATAGATTTCATTTGTGACAAAATGCCAGAACCTCTTATATATTCAGTAGATTCAACTTCAAAATCCCTAATAACACCCGATAAAACAAACTGAGCTCCGTGTTCTTGCGCCATTTCAACAATAACAGATTCTTGATACCCTGTTTCATCAATAATCTCAGGCGCCATATCAGGTTGAGAATACAGTACCGTGTGTGTTTTATTTTTACCTATAAAACTACCCGATTCCATCAAAATATTCATAATTTCTCTTGGAATACCGCTGTATAGGTCTTGAGTTTCATTGGCACTAATTTGACCAGAGACAACACCAGGAAATGCAGTCGCTATAATTCTTTTCCGATAAGGTGAATTACATACATGCCCTTCAGATAATACGGCGAGCACCTGTAAGTGATATATATTATCTGCAATCCATTCATCAACAACTTTTGTACTTCCTAAAATTGCCTCAGATGAATAATTATTTCCTGTTTGACGGGATATATTCCTTATAGCATCCCTAAAGGCCTGCTTTCTAGCTAAAAACTTAGCCCCTTTATTAATGGGAGCTTGACCATTTACTGTGATTGCTTTTGCTACAACCTCAACAGATTCGTCCCCTTTTGCAGATATCTTTAGTGATTCACACCCTTGAAGTACAAACAGAGTCACAAAAATAATTAATGGAGCAGTAAATTTCATCACCCTAAAACAACCTAATTAAAAAATAAAATTTGTTAAAAACCAATAGCGAATTATGGTTGATACAGCCATATTTCCTATCCATTCAGCATCATATAAACCACCACTTAACAATGTCCTGTCCAGGCCATTTTTTTGACTCGAAAAACCAGCAACACTTAACTGTCCCGAGCAGTCTAGACAATTCAAGTTAACTGTAGTTACAAGAGCAGATTGATAGCCAAGTCGAGTAAATTGAATTTTATCATCTTGCTGTAAACACTCAGAAACCCGAGCCACAGTAGTCGAAAAGCAATGATAAAAACGAGGCGTTAAAGACAGTCTTAACTCCACAAACTGCCTGTCTTGAATAACTCTTGATTTAACAACAGTAGCCTGGCGTAGAAATAAATCTAAATAAACCCGAAAAGGCTCAGCTTTTATCACCTGATCTGCGACAAGCACATCCTTAAATAAAATCTCACTATAAACCTGTTTAGCAAGCCCTCTATAAGCATCTACTTTTGCTGATTGCTCACGCGCAAACTGATTTTGTTTTTGAGTTAAATGGGTTAATTTGTCCAGCCGACTATAGCCTTGCGCCTTCAAAACTTTATCAGGTCTTTGCACAACAGAGTTGTCTGGTTTCATGGCGACAGATGAACATGCCACTAAAGACATGCTAACTAACGCGAAAAGCCCTCTCATTAATATATTCACCAATAACCTCCATTCTACTTATAAAGATGTTATCGGCCAGACAAGCTAATCCTTAAATTATTCGCCCAAAACTTCCGAGTCATCCACTCGATCAACAGACCACAGTTTTTCTAGCTGGTAGAATTCACGTGCTTGAGCTGTCATCACATGTAGAATAATATCCCCCAAATCTAATAAAACCCAATCTGAACCTTGCTGCCCTTCTACACCCAGAGGTTTAAAACCCTTTTCTTTTACTTCGACTAAAACATAATCGGTTAATGATTTAGCATGACGCTCTGATGTCGCTGTAGCAATAACCATATAGTCAGTAATACTGGTTTTCCCTATAACATCAAGCACAGTAATATCCTGCCCTTTACGCTCATCCAGAACGTTTTTTACTATTTCCAATAACTCTTTTGTTTGCATTTATCTCTCTTTTGTACTTTAAATCAAATTGATTTCAACTAATTTCAGGCTATGCCAAATGACCTTAGCCCATTTTAAACTCTTATCTGCCCATCACCCAACACCACGTATTTTAAAGTAGTCAGTCCATTTAACCCGACAGGCCCACGGGCATGTAGTTTATCCGTACTGATACCTATTTCAGCGCCTAAACCATATTCAAAACCGTCAGCAAATCGAGTGGAAGCATTGACCATGACAGAACTAGAATCAACTTCACGCAAAAAACGTCTCGCTAAAGTATAGTTTTCTGTCACTATTGTTTCAGTATGAGATGAGCTATGTTGATTGATATGTTCTATTGCTTCATCTATATTATCCACAATTTTTATCGACAATATTGGCGCTAAATACTCTGTATCCCAGTCTTCATCTGTTGCTCTGGAACATTCAGGAATTAATGAACAAGTTTTTAGGCAGCCTCTTAATTCAACCCCTTCTTTCAGGTATTTTTCTGCCAATAATGGTAACACTTGTGCTGATACAGATTCAGCAAGCAATAATGTTTCCATGGCATTACAAACACCATAACGATGCGTTTTTGCATTAAAGGCAATATTAATGGCTTTTTCTATATCTGCCTTTTCATCAATATAAACATGGCAAATACCATCTAAATGCTTAATCACTGCAATAGTCGCTTGCTGACTAATTCTTTCGATTAAACCTTTACCACCTCGAGGTACGATAACATCAACATATTGATTCATTGTGATTAATTCACCCACCGCAGCACGGTCTGTCGTTTCAACCACTTGTACGGCTTCTGCAGGTAAGCCAGCTGCTTGTAGGCCTTCTGATATACACACAGCAATGGCTTGGTTCGAATGAATAGCCTCTGAACCCCCTCTTAAAATACAGGCATTACCTGATTTCAAGCATAGAGCTGCCGCATCAATTGTCACATTAGGACGAGACTCATAAATAATTCCAATCACACCTAATGGCACACGCATTTGACCCACTTGAATACCACTAGGTCTATAGCTTAAATCAGTTATTTCACCCACCGGATCAGCAAGTGAAGCAACTTGCTCCAACCCTTCAATCATTGAATCAATACCTGCAAGATTTAATTCAAGTCGATCTAACAATGCAAAATCAAGTCCATTTTTCTTACCCGCCATTAAATCTTTTTGGTTTTGTTCTACCAAGGTTTCTTTATGACTTGCTAATGCTTCAGCAATTTTTAATAAAGCTAGATTTTTTTTACCTGAATCCGCTTTACTCATTTCTCGCCCAGCTTTTCTCGCCTGCTGACCAAGTTTGTTCATATAATCTGCTACTTCCACTTTAAAATGCTCTCAAAGTATATCAATACACAATTATATCCTAGGAGACTGTCCGAGAATAGAAAACCTACTACCTTCTCAACTTATCTCGGTTGATATACAGCCATTGAATAGCAATAATAGGTATGCCAGATTCAATCCTGCCATCATTTATCATTTGATAAACTTCATCAAATTTAGCCGTTGTCACCAAAATATCCTCATGTTCCGAATCCAGTCCGTGAACACCGCCAACACCACTTGAATCAACAATCCCCAAAAACAAACTAATTCTTTCCGAAGCCCCACCTGGCGTCGTATAAAATTCATTGATTAAAGTTAATTCTTTAATCTCACAGCCCGCCTCTTCAACAGATTCTCTATAAGCAACCTCTTCCGCTGTTTCGCCTTTTTCAATGGCGCCTGCAACAATTTCAAGTAGCCATGCGCGGTTTGGGTTTAAAATTGCGCCAGCTCGGAATTGTTCAATTAAAACCACTTCATCCCTATCTGGGTCATAAAGCAATACCGCAACACAATTACCTCGCATAAAGAGCTCACGAGTGATTTCTTCGCTCCAGCCACCTTGATATAAGGTATGTTGCAATTGATATTTTTCTAATCTAAAAAAACCGTTATAAGCTACTTCATGATTATTGATTTTAAACTCTTTACTCACTTTTTATACTCCACGCGATAAACAACACCTAAAGTATCATCTGCAATTAATAAGCTACCATCTGGCATTTGTAGAATATCTGTTGGTCTGCCTAATACCTTGCCTTCTTCAGTTAACCACCCAGTAATAAAGGAATGCTCTGAAACAGCTTTACCCTGTTTAAATTTGACTAAAGCAATACGATATCCATGTGGTTTGGTTCTATTCCACGATCCATGTTGTGCAACAAATAATTGATTAACAAAACGTTTAGGAAATTGTTTACCCGTGTAAAACCTCAGACCTAAGGGCGCCATATGTGCTTTAAACTTCCATTCAGGTTTGGTAAATTGAGAGCATGACTTGCCTTGTGCCAACTCAGGATCAGGGATAATTCCGCCATGACAGTATGGAAAGCCAAAGTGCTGACCTGTTTCTGTCCATTTATTGAGTTCATCAGGCGGTACGTTATCACCTAGATGGTCGCGCCCATTATCAGTAAAAAATAATTGATTAGTATTGGGCTGCCAATCAAATCCTACCGAATTTCTAATGCCTCGCGCCAATACCTCAAATTCACTACCATCAGGATTTAATCTCACCAATGAAGAATAAATTTCCTTTTCAGGCATACAAACATTACAAGGGACACCTATCGCTGTATACAGTTTACCCTCAGGCCCAAAACGTAAATATTTCCAGCCATGACGCTTATCTGATGGGAGTTTGTCGTAGATCACTTCTGGCTTAAACGGGCTATCTAAATGATGTTCTATATGTTTAAAGCGCAAAATTCTATTGGTTTCAGCAACAAATAAATCACCATTTTTATACGCCACACCATTTGGCATATACAAACCCGTAGCTATCACATAGCGTTTATCTGCAACACCATCTCCATTACTATCTTTAACTGCATACACATCACCTTGCTTCCGTGTACCGATATAAAGCACACCATTTTCACTTAATGCCAGAGTCCGTGCATTAGGCACATTATCTGCGTAAATCGAAATAGAAAAACCAACAGGTAGCTGTAGCTGATTTAAAATATTGTCATGACTATTTTGGCTGGCAATACTTTGTCCAACAGTCAGTATATAAACAAGTAGTATTTTCCAATATTTCATTTTTCATCCTCCAAATTAAACTTTTATCTATCTTAACAGTCCAGTGTATTGAATTTAAGCTTTTACTCCCCCATATTTTAATTAATTTTTACTACTCAAAAATAAGGTATCTTAATATGATGCGAATTATGCTTTTCCTGGCTACTAACGTAGCAATTATGATTGTTATCAGTATCGTCTTTAGTGTGTTTGGTATTGGTAGTACCCTACAAGCTAATGGTGTTGATCTTAATTTAAATGCACTTTTAGTGCTGTCAGCTGTGATTGGTATGACAGGCTCGGTTATTTCACTCGCCATGTCTAAATGGTCAGCTAAAAAAGCCATGAATGTTCATGTGATTGAAAACCCGCAAAATCAAACTGAACAGTGGTTAGTCTCTTTAGTCGCCAAACAAGCAAAAGAAGCAGGTATTGGTATGCCTGAAGTAGGTATTTTTCAAACGCCTGAACCTAACGCATTTGCTACGGGTATGAGCAGAAATAATGCTTTAGTTGCTGTGAGTACTGGTTTATTACAAGCAATGAGTGCTGATGAAGTAGAAGCGGTGGTTGGACATGAAATTAGCCATGTTGCTAATGGCGACATGATTACCATGGCCTTGATGCAAGGTGTTGTTAATACTTTTGTTTATTTTTTCGCTTCAATTATTGGTCACTTTGTCGATAGAGTTATTTTAAAAAATGAAAATGGTCATGGCATGGGGTATTACATTACTCAAATGATCGCCCAAGTTGCTTTATCATTTCTAGCTTCAATGTTGGTGATGTGGTTTTCTCGTTACCGTGAATTCCATGCCGATGCTGGCGGTGCGCGTTTAGCGGGAAATGAGAAGATGATTGGTGCTTTACGTGCCTTACAACGTTCACATAGTCCAGAAGATTTACCTGGTCAATTGGCGGCTTTTGGCATTAATGGAGGAGGCGTACAAAAACTATTTATGAGTCACCCACCATTAGAAGAACGTATTGCCGCACTACAAAACAAGAGATAGGAAAAAAATACCAATACCATCAAAATCTCAGCAAGGAAGCCGAGAAAGATTAGAAGTGGAGGATATTTTACTCACTTAAGATGAAAGAATTATGACACATTGTATACTTATAGGAAATAATACATAAATAATTAGCACCATTGTAATCAAAATAAAACCTAGTATAGTTGCACCATCTTCTAGCGAAGACATTTTATTAACTTAACAACTAAGAGATTATTTACAATGAGCAACTTAAACAAAGATATTTTTACTGGCCTTATGTTTATTACAGGGTTATTTGGGTTTATTTCAGGAGAATTTATTATTTCATCTACCCTATTTGCATCTGCAGCTATTGCAAGCAACATTAATTTTAATAGCAAGCAGTCATCGTAGGTTCCCAAATGTGTCAAAATATCTTATCAAATTAAAAGCCCTCAAGGCATTACCGCCTTGAGGGCTTTTTTTATTACTTGCATTTCTTCTCTAAACAGCTCAAAATTTAATTTACATTCTACTATGTGAATTTCTTCATGCCGCAACATCAGTACATTCGCTTTACCCTTCGTCTATCTTACGAACAATACCTACAAGTCTATCAAGGAACAGCTAAAAATATATCTGTTGTTGCTGATGATGGTCGTAGAATTGCTTTTCCAGCTAGAAATATTCAATCATTCCTAACTAAAGAAGGAATTCATGGATATTTTGAAATGGAATTGACTGCTGAAAATAAGTTTATTAGTGTAAAAAAACGACAGTAACAAATTTACAAACTCTATTTTCAACTACTGCAGACATTTTAAAATATACTCACCCGTTGCCTTTAAATCCGAAGCCGCAAGAAATACAAATATAACCCCATCATCTGGTGTTGAAATATTTATACTTGGCGCACTATTCATAGAGTTCATACTTATAGCCAACAATTGTCCTTTGCTATTAAAAGCACGTAATGTAAAAGACTCATTCGTATCAACCAAAAATTCTACAACTTGATTAGAATGAAGACCACTAAATTTATAATAATCGCTATCAAAAGGCACGCCAATACGAGTATCCATCGTTGTGGCAGGACAACTCATTTCAGTGGCTGTTAAAAAAGAATTATTGGGTTCAAAAGGGTCAGCCTTAGTAAAATCACAGCTTATTGAAAGACGATAGAATCCCATACTCTGTCCATTTTTTCCTTCAAACAAATCATCACCCGATGAAGCGATAGCTATATACATAGCCCCCTCTGGCGGCATAATTTGAACAAGATAACTATCCTCAGTTATAAATTCATCCACGGCCACGCCTGTTTCATTTGTCTGTAACAGATTAAAATTAACATCAAAAACTCCCATTAATGAGTTAAGAGGACTGGCATCTAATGCTGCATCAATATTAATTTTTACGGTTTGCCCAGATACCCCTTCTACATAATAATAATCCACATCATTTGCTGAAATTAATGCCGTATGATTGCTAGTCCCACAAACAAGTGGATAAGCAGATAGAACAGAATCATTAGGTTCAGTTGTATCAGTTATTTCAGGGGCTTCAGCACTCACTGTATAACCCATAGCAACATTGCCAAAACCATCCATAGCGATAGAGCCCATCCACCTATTTGCATTATCTGGTGCATAGGTGTTTTGTTGATGGATATGCCAAAACCCCTTGTTTTCTTTTCTCAATTCAAACCAGCGAATACCTCCCTGATTATTTGTATTGGCATCCACTGTAAAATTACCTAACAAAACTTGTTCCTCACCTAAATTACGATGGGTAACTCGCCACATAACGACTTCAAACAATGGATCAAGCAAGGTTCCTGTTTCTGGTTGACCAAAACAACCTTTACTAAGGGTTCCACATAATTCAGATTCAAATTCAGCGACAGGTATTCTATTTATTCCACTAATGCGTATATCACTATGCGTTTCAAATCCTAAATCAATACTCCATAATTCTATAAAATCATAGTGCTCTAATGCATAGTCAGGGGCATGAATTTCATCATCAAAATGACGGGTTAAATAAGCAGGAGTGCCTGGTTTTAAAGCGTTATGTCCCTCAACATCTGCAGGCGTTAGTGCTTGAAATTCATAACCAGGTAAGCGAGGTACTTCTAAACGCTTAACTTCAGCATGCAATCCTTTCAACATCGCCATTCGATCAATAACATAGACAGCAGGTTCAGGCTCATTAGTGGTAATGATATAAGCGCCTTGATTATTAGTATCAGCATACACAGCCATTTTGGGATAGTCGGGGAAATTGGGCGTATCAATTTGATAGGAATACCACCCTCCATAAATGGGATCATCACTCACTGAAATATACAGACACAGACTTCTTAGGTTTCGCCCTAATTCCATCATCACCCAGCGATCAGAAAATTGATCCCATACAACAATAGGATCGCCTCTGCCATTGATACATGCACCATCACCTTGCCAAAGTGATGAAAGTTCCAATAATTGAGTAACAGAACGACCGTCCTGTTTTGAAAAAATTTTAAATACCGCCCCCTTGGGTGAATTCGCCATTTGAATATAATAATTTAAACCTACATCACCGACAGGATCAGATGGAAAAGATCCTGTAAAATCAATACCATCAAAATTATGAATAGGTGTATTTAATTGCCCCCCACATTCAGGAAACTGGAAGGATGCAATTCGAGTGGACCATGTACTTGCAGATAAAGGCGTTTTATCATCACTCCCTACATAAGATGCGGTGTACCAAAAGGTGCAATCATCAACAGGATCAATCGTCATTGCACTGTAATCGCCCCAACGACTAATTCCACGTTGAGAAAACTCACTCTCAATCAAGGTTGTTTCATTAATTCTTAGTGTTCCTAACGGGTCAAGTTCAGAGCGGCCTGTATAGCGGAGAGATGGAAATATTGATTGCTGGGCTTGTTGATTATTTTGTGCAACTAGAGGTTCCTGAGATAAAGAGTAATAAGGTTTTACCCATTTTTTTATTGTATTTTTATTTCTTTTGGAAGAATGAATATGGCGGTTTTCTACTTGCTTGTTTTTTTTAAATACAGGTGAGCGTGTTAAATCTATAGCCTTATGCCCTACTTTAGAAATACCATCAAATTGTGAATAAGTTAAAGAACTCGAAAACAATAATATATTCAATAATAGAATTTTTTTTAATGTGTTATTTTTTTTTAAACAACAGCAACCCTGAACTGTTAAAACATTCATACCTTTCTCCGCAATAAAGAAAAGCTCCCTATATTTCAAATCAATAAGGGAGCTTAAGGAATAAAAGCAACTATGTTTAGACTTTACTATGTCTATTACGACCAATACCGACTAAAGCAGTAAGCCCTGTCACCATAAACCAGACAGCTGCAGGTACGGGAACAGCACTGACTGTACTTTGAGAAAACACGACATTGTCATCATAAACAAAGGCATTATTACTAACAAAAGTATCACCAGAAATATCTGCAAAACCTAATGTGTAGCTATTACCGATGATGGCAGGAATATCTAATTCAACATCAAAAAGATGAACTATAAGGTCACCAACACCTCCGGCGTTCAAAGTATTACCAACAGCTCTCACGGTTGCAGCTGCAGGATCAGAAATATTTTTTATGGTTGCAAAATTCCATTGAGGATCAAGTGCTATATTAGCAATGCTATTACCTGTCACAGCTAATCCACCAGTACTTAAATCAACCCCCCAACCATTCAAACCACCAAATGCTGCAACATCCTTAGCACTTTGACTGGCATAAACGCCAACAGTTAAGCTACTCGTCGTATTTACATCAACGACATAATTTGCATCATGTAGCATATCGCCATCAAAATCAGCATACACCGTTAGCGCATAACTAGCCTGAGAGGCTGAGAAAAAAGTGACTAAAGCTAATGCCATTGTTTTGATTGTTTTATTGTTAATCATTTCGAACTCCAAAATTAATTATTAAAAATCACACGCACTAAATATTGACGTGTTTTAAAAGCACTCTAGGCTTATACATCTGCCGCCTGTTATTGCAAACAAAGAGAAACTTAATTGATTCTTTCCACTTGTCTTCAACTACAGTCGATTCTGTACAGCTAAAGGTTGTTACTAACTCAATACTTCAAAAACTATTTAATTTGACATGCTGGGTTATTAAAATCCTTGGTGAAGCGCAGTGCATCAAGATTATCCACATCAAAATCTTTATCTAAGTCACCATCACAAAGATCAATACCTCCTCCATTTGGTGAAATAAAAGTACCCGCTACATCATCAACACTTGTAATTAGGTCAACACTACCGCCAGTATTTAATGACAATGATGCAAAGAAATTTTGTTCATCAACAGATAGTTTTCCAGAACCGGAGACTTCATCCCCATTATTTGGTGCACTATTGGATGTAGAAGAACTACTAAAAAATGTATCAGTAAGAAGAGAACTATCAATGACGATAGCAGCACCACCAAATAATAATTCACTTCCCGTTGTAACTATCCACTCAGAAGGTAAATTGGAATCACACACCGTTGCTGGTGCCTGACTACTTGAATTTTCACCACCATCCGTAATAATTTCCATTTTACGATAATCACTAAAATCAGGAATTTCAGCTCTTAAGTTACTAGCAGAAATACACAGGGCATCAGCTATTGCCGTATTACCCGTACAAGAACTAGTCCCAGCGCCATCTGTTAGTTGTAATGTCTGTAACTGAGAAAGAGCAACGGCAGGATCAACAAAGCCACCCGTAAAATTATCTGGGGCAGAAGGAAATCCCGACGCATCTGAAACTGTAATAATTTCAACTTTTCGGTCACTTAATAAACATTTATTATCATAAAAATTAGCATTTATTTGAGGATTTATCGGGTTAGCCGCCCCACCACCAGCGGGAATAATACTAACATCATCTCCATTGATAAAACCTTGTACAACGCCAATAGCAAAATCAAGACCTATGGCACATTTACTTGTGGGTACAGCTCCATTTCCCATTGACCCTGTACGATCAAGAACCACAGATAATCGACAATCATCAGCGACTACGTTTTGTGAAATAAGCATCACCCCTGTCAGAATGCTACCCATAACAACTTTTTTACTTTGGGTTATTTTTGGTATTTTCATCATCATAATTTTTCTCCTAAAGGAAGTTAATCAAAATTTGCTTTACCATGATGGCGAGTTAATAATCTCAAAAAGCAAGCGATCAAAATATGATGCATTTCATTAGATTTATGTGAAAAAATACCTTTTAAAATATAGAATGGAAGCGTTTAGATCCTAAGCACTAAACAACCACCTGCTAAAAGAAGCGGATGGGTTAGAGAAATTGGCGACTGAAAGTTGAGATACAGGGCGAATAGCCTGGTTCTTACTGCTGCCATACTATAAGATAGATCAAACGAAGCAATACCTTACCGTAGGTTGGGCTGTCGTCTTCTTGGCGACCCAACCTTTCAAATGGAAAATAAACATAAATTTCATCTATCTTATCTATTAACCCTGATCGTTTAATAACTGCTGACCTAATACGGTTAAAAAATATTTTTGTAGCGAACTATTTGGTTTATCTGGAAGTGTCATTTCAATTAAACCTTCTGATAAAGCTGGGACTAAATACCGTTTCCTAAAAGACTTTCTATCTTTTAGCCCAAGTACACCTTGTAATTGCTCACGGTTCATTGCACCTTTTATCACCCTTAACAATTTAATAACTTGGGGGGTTACTTGGGGGGTTACTTGAGGGATATCTGCTACACAAGCCTTTAAAATAACAGTCAACATAAACTCAATAAAAGAAGCAGAATCTGTTTTTAACGTGCTTTCATTCAATGCCTGATAATAAGCCTGTTGCTGGGCATAGACCATACTTTCTACAGGAATATGAATAAATAAAGGATTCCATTGGCTTAAAATCAGTGTTTGCCATAATCGTCCCATGCGGCCATTCCCATCAATAAAAGGATGGATAAACTCAAACTCATAGTGAAATACACAACTTTTAATTAAAGCATGCTCTGGGGTAGTTTTTAACCAGCTCAACAAATCAGCCATTAAAATATTGACCCGATTAGCAGGTGGAGCCATGTGAATTACTTGCCCCCCTTGCATAACGCCCACGCCTTTATGACGATAAACGCCCACCTCATCAATTAATCCCTTCATTAATAATTGATGTGCATCCAGTAAATGCTGTTCATTACTCGCTTGCCACTGGTCTAATTGCTCATACGCTAGCAATGCATTACGTGCCTCTTGAATCTCACGAGGGGGAGCTATAACGGGTTTACCCTCTAAAATAGCGGTTATTTGCTGCTCCGTTAAAGTGTTTCCCTCAATCGCTAATGATCCTTGAATAGTACGAATACGATTTATTCGGTGTAATCGTAAATTTGATGATTGTTCCAGAACTACAGACAAACGCCCCAAGTTCTCACTAATTTCAGCAATTAAATGTAAAATCTTAGGGGTAATCGTATAGGGTGGCTGATAACTCATAAAAAGCTTCTCTCTAGCGTTTTAAAAACTTTATACATCATCGTCTTTATCATCTAACCACTCTTCAATGATATTTGCACTATGGTTTGAAAAAGCGATTGTTTCTGAATTATTTTGATTGGTTTGTTTATTAATTGAAATATTAATTTTGGCTTCTGGATGATAAAACTTGCCACGCTCTGCATTAGTAAAATCATATTCTTCTTTCATGATGAACCCTTGTATAGCGTTAGTTATTTTTTAGAGAAGCATGAGTAAAGCCTCACTCTCTGCCTGGTTTACAGCAATCATAGTGAGCAGCTTATTTATGTCACCTTTGGTGACAGTTTTAGCTGGTCGAGTTTTTCTTTTAATGTCTTTTTTTGTTTAGCAGGGCATTTTTTAAGAAACTTGGTGACGCTTTTATGCAGCAATAAACGATAACTCATAATTCGCTTTTTATGGTGTCAAAGTCATCAAAATCACTGTAATTACCTTGTTTTATTTGCGATAAGCAATTTTTAACATGTTGCTGTTCTTCGACCGAAAGTATTTCATCATCTAGAACTCGACAACGGTTTTCGGGTAATAATTTGATAAAGTTTAGAATGGCCTGATAGCTGCTATCCTCGACTTCTAAATGAATGATTTTCATTTTTAAACCTCTTGGTTTGTAGTGTTACTTAAACCTTTGTTATTTTCCACACTGCATCTTCTTTGTCATCCAACCACTCTTTAGCACTATGGTTTGAAAAAACCGTTGTTTCTGATTGATCTTGATTAGTTTATTTAGCCTAACGCTGTTTAATAAAGATAAAAAAATCATACACTTCTTGTTGTGCTGGTTCTGGCAGTGTTTGCCAATCTTGTTCTTTAATTAATTGCATTACTTTATTCTCCTAAAAAATCACTTATTAGTTGATAGTATGCCATCAATTAATAACTGAAAGAATCTGTTGCCTTACATCACGCCCCTGATTATCTTGCTCAACAGCCATAATAAATAAACACTTCCCATTACTAGCTTCTGCCCATAACTCACCCACATTGCGCTTTTCCGCTGAGTCATCATTAGTTACATAAGCATCCCCTTTATACTCAACTACCAGCATACGCCCACCCTTTAATTCACAAATAAAATCTGGATAAAACTTGTGATGCGCTAGAGGTAGCCAAAAAGAGGCATGCTCCCGTTTAACAAGATTACGAATCCAATACTTAATAGCAGGAATACCATCAATAGCTTTAGCACATTCATGCTCTTCCCCTTGCGAGTTTAAATCTTCAATTAAATTATTAGGGAAATAATGATTTTGAAATTTATAGCGGCCTGAATAATAAGGAGGTCTAGCAGGGTAATGCGTTGGTTTGAATTGATAGGTAAATTGCTCAGACAGTAACACATTGACATCATCCGAAAATAACGTCTGTTGATAGCCTTCTTTTTGTGAGCTTTGTCGATAAATTTTGATTAAATCTTTAATAGCGTGTGATAAAGGAAACTTATTTCTAACCAGTGCTGTTAAACCAATATTAGGCTCTTGCAGTAGATTATTAACCAAGCTTGATAAAAACTTAATCATTTCTGATTGAATAATATCAACTTGGCGTAATTCTCTATCTAACCAGCGTACCAAGTCATTAACGGTGACATCTAAAAAGCTGTCATTAAAATTAACCGCTTCTTTGTCATCTGCCATATGATAAGACAACTGCTTACCGTCCATATCAATCGCAAAGCTATTGGTGGTTTCTTCAATACGAAAATTATCTAACTGTGCAGGATAATTAAGTAAACTCCAGCCACCCACCTCTAAAAAGGTTTCGGGTTCAACTAACTCTAGCTCTTCTTGGTAGGCCACACATAATAAAGGCAAGCGACCAAATACTTCACCTTTTTCAGAAGGGCATTGAGCAGATTCTATGCTTTGGTTATGAATGCGGAAATCACGTTTGATTGCGTCTTTAGCCGCTTTTTTAGTTGAGGTGCTTAGTAAAACCTTTTCAACACGTTCAGAAACAGCCCCCAGAACACGAACAACTGTATTTTCACCGTCTTGCGTCATTGAAATACTATCTCGCTCCTCAACGGATAAACTTGATATATCAGGCATTATAGGTAATTCAACCACAATAGACGCTTGCTGATTAACAGGAGCAACAACCTCACCACCAAATATATCAGACTGTCCCGTAGTAGGCGGTTGTTGTTTTAAAAAACTGGCAACCTCCATTTCTTCAAAGCCCATTGCAATCAGCTTATCCGTTAATTCCTGTGCAGCACGGCTAAATTTAGGGGTGGCTAAATGCGCATAAGCACGGTTTAAATCCTCAATCATACGACGCTTAGCATACGGCATACGCAATACACGGCCTAATAACTGTTCAGCATCTTTACTAGAACTCACCTGTTTAACCGAACAAAAAACATAAGCAAAAGAACAATCCCAGCCTTCTTTTAAGGCTTGGTTGGTGATGATATATTCAATCAGGCAACTTTGCTCAAATAGGTTAATTCCATCCAGTTCACGTTGATTACCTGTCGCAATAGCAATTTTTTCTTCATCAATCTTTAGCTCATTGATTAAGTGCTGTTTTAATACTTCAACTGTCACTTCCTTATCTTTATTCTCTGCCTGAAACAAAGCAATAGGCCGTATATAATCTGTATCTTTCTGGGCATCAATGGCTAATTTGTTTCGATTAAGCACCGCATCCCTTACCGCATCTTGCCAGTTTTGATGTTCCGTTAAAATAATCGGTAATTTAATCATTTCTTCGGCTTTTAATTCCGATGCAGAAACATGAAATAACACATTACTACCATTGCTAGATGACGTATTAGGTGTGGCGGTAAATTCAATCACTACCTTGGGATGAATACGGCGTAAAGTCTCAAAAGTTAATGAGGTTCTGGCATTATGCGCTTCATCAATAATTACAATCGGTTGATAAAGCGCTAATAAATTGGCAAAGGAATATTTAATTTTTCCCACTTCTTTTTGGCTTAAACCATTTTCCTGAATATCACTTTCTTCTACCCTTTCAAGCTTAGCTAATGCAGGATGATGATTAGGCACTTTAACAAAATGCGGTTCAAAATTTTCATGGTAAGCGTAAATCTTACGCCCCGAAGTATCTTTAACCCGTAAATTAGCCAACGTAGACACCACCACAATGGTTTTATTGCCAATATCTTGTGGTCTAATTTGAGTGACTTCATCCACATCTAACACCAAGACTTGGTGATTAAAGGCTAAATCTAATTTTTTTCGATACGGATGGTCTGGTGTTTTTAAGGCTTCAACGGTTTGTAAACGAATGGTATTACTGGGGACTAACCATAAAGCAATCGGGTAATCTGTTTCTAAATAACGGCTTGCAGATACCGTAATGGCATAAGAGCCTAAAATGGTTTTACCACCCCCCGTTGGAATACGGAAACAGACATAAGGCACTTGTTCAAAATTATAATCCCGATAAGCTAGTTCGGGTAAGTTCTGTTCTTTTAAGGTTTCACTGTAGGCTTGCTCAACGGTCTCACCTTGTTTGCATCGGCTTAAAAAGCTATCTAATGCATTAACAGCCCGTTGTTGGTATCCTTTTAATTTAAACATCACAACTCCTTGTCATTACAGCGCACCTACATCGTAGGGGATTTGTTTAAAGGTCATATTGGCTTGTTCTAAGCGAGCATCACCCAAGCGAGTGGTTTCACCATAAATCACAATTTTGCCTTGATGTTTATTTATATCGGGCAAACTGCTTAATATTTTAGAGGTGAGTACATTGCCGCCTTGTGGTTTTCTATCACCCAAAATACCGTTATATAGTAAGTAATAAGCGGTCTCATGATGCACGCCTAAAAAAGCAGAATGATCTTTTATGCTTAAGGTGTTTTTAGTTTCTAAATACCAGATATGAGCAGCTAAAGTGGGGAATTTAATTTCTTTGCTTAAACAACCAAACTCATCAAATACCGTTTGACCTAATTGATAAAAGCGAAAGCCACCGCCGCCTTGCCAGTTCACCGCTTTAGAAATGCCGCCTTGCTCACCATCGACTACTTTTTTTAGACGGGGTTGGCAATGGGTTTGGGCATGTTCGCCTATTTCTATGCCGATGAAGCGGCGGTTCATTTTTTTGGCTACAGCGGAAGTTGTGCCTGAACCTAGGAAAGAATCTAAAACCAAATCGCTTTCATTAGTTGCAAGGTGAATAACACGTTCAATTAAGCGCTCTGGCTTTGGTGTACCAAATACATCTTCGTTAAAGAGAGATAGAATTTCTCTTTTGGCATCTTGGTTATGACCAACATCTTCATGTTTCCATAATGTTGTTGGTTTTACACCTTGGGCTACATTTGTCAAATACAATTTTGGTGCTGGTACATTATTACCGTCTTTCCCCCACCAAATATTCCCCTCCCTATCCAACTCCTCAAACTTTTCCTTTGAATACCTCCAATATGAACCTTTTGGGGGGCCATCAATAACTCGACCAGAAGGGCAAGTAATTGAGTATGTACCTAAACTGTAGAAGTTTCGTGCCGCTAGAGGGCCTGAACGCCACGCTCCTTTTGGATCATTATCACTGTTTTTATATAATTTGTTATTTTTTTCAGTTCTTGGAACAAGATTTAATTGTGTTGCTTGAATATTTTTAGCGTACACCAATAAATGATCATGCATATCAGATAAATTTTTGGCAGATCCTTTAACCGAGTATACTTTTTGCCAAATTACATTTGCAATAAAATTTTTTCTACCAAAAATCTCATCCATAATCACTTTCAAATAATGCGCTTCATTATCATCAATCGAAACCCATATACTGCCATCCTCAGATAATAATTCACGTAACAACTCAAGCCTTGGATACATCAAAGATAACCACTGACTATGCTCTAAATTATCATCATAATGCTCAAAAGCACTTTTAGTGTTATACGGTGGGTCAATATAAATACACTTCACCTTACCCGCATAAAAAGGAATCAAAGCCTTTAACGCTTCAAGGTTATCCCCTTGAATCAACAGGTTTTCATTATCCTTATCTCCATAAGAAAGCTCTGGCACTTCTTCCAGTAAGCGATAAGCCGATTGTTTAGCAGTTTTTACCGCTTGATCTTTGTTGAGCCAGTGAAGAATGGGCATAAGTTATTAATTGTATGAAGGGGAAGTCCGAAATGAACGATAGCTTATTTGATACTCAAGAAACATCAAGGTGGATTTTATTAGAGGTGTATTGATGCACTAATATTTGAATGATATTTTGGTAAGGCACACCATTTTCTAAACTCTTCTTTTTTAATTCGTAAAGATCGTTTTCAGACAATCTAATTGAAACGGCTTTTTTCTTTTCATTCTTCAAAAATCCTTGCAGCTCGATTAGCCTCGTATTAATATCGCCTTTACTTTGCCATTCATTATTTTCAACAGAGTCAAGAATATCTTGCTCAAAATCATCTAAATTAAGGTTTTTCATTATTAACCGCCTTGTGATACCGCTTATTCATTTTTCGTGAAGGAATAATTGTTTTTAAAAACAATGTTGTCTCATCTTCTACATAAGGAACTAAATAAATATAATTCTTAATGGTGATATAAATAATAAAAACTGACTGGTTTAGATACCTTTCCTGGTTAGGGTGCTCTAAATCATCTAAGATATACCCCATCTCAATCGCTAGTAGAACATCCTCAAACCCAATAACTCGCTCAGCTTTTAATAAAGCATTTTTTTCTGCCGAAAACCGAATCTGTTTATTTTTATACGCCATACTATGTATGGTAGTTTCGCAAGTAATACTTGTCAACTTTATTGCTTTTTTTACTATTTCCCAGTTTATAGGCATAAAAAAACCCGAAAACCTAGTGTTAATCAGGTGTTTCGGGTCTTTATTGTTTCTTGTGAAACTTCAATTTGGTGGAGGCGGGGGGAATTGAACCCCCGTCCGCAAGCACTCCGCCACAAGGTCTACATGCTTATCTCGCTCTTTTAGTTTAGCTAATAATTACCCGACGAGCCAAGAAAGTTATCAGCGATTTCGATTAATTTAACGGTTTGGACTCCGAACAAAGTCCTAGCGCGATCTTATGTGAGATGACTTCTGAATGCCCCGAAGGACTCTACACGCATAAGCACATATAGTCAGAAGAATGGTGCTGTTATTAAGCAGCTAGAGCCATTGAGTAGTTTTCGTCATTTGCGAATACTTATATTTCAGTAGGTTTTACGTAGTGTACTGTCTACGGCATGCACTCAAGGTTTTGCTACCCACGTCGAAGCCAAGTCGCCCCCAAGAACTCGTTTATTATACAAGTTATCTACTAGACTGTCATATCTATTAAAAGTTCCCTGGGAATTGCAGAAACTTACTTGTAATCGCATTATTAAGTACTATCCTAAATTAATGTGGGCTAAGGGATAGAGCATGATTAGACAAATCTTTGAAGAATGGTGGATAACGCTAATTCACCCTACAAATAAAGCTCTTAACTTAAATATTAAGACCAACGCCCCCCATACTTCTATAATGTAAGATATATATCTAGTGCACGATTAATTCAATACCAGCTATTTAATAAACTTTAAATTTAATAACTTTTAGTCAATGAAAAATAAAATATCACCAACAAACAAAGAACGAGTCATGCGAGATGATGATTTTATTGTTTCTAAAACTGACGCTCAAGGTCGCTTAACTTATTGCAATAGAATCTTTATTGAGTTTGCTGGTTACACTGAGCAAGAATTATTAGGTCAACAGCATAATATTGTTAGGCATCCAACAATGCCCCGTTCTGTGTTTAATTTATTATGGCAGACCGTTAAATCGGGTAATGAATTTTTTGGCTATGTTAAAAACATGGCTAAAGATGGATCTTATTATTGGGTTATTGCCAATGTCACACCCAGCTATGGTGCTGGTGCTGGTGCTGGTGCTGGTGCTGGTGCTGGTTCCATTCTGGGTTACTTTTCTGTTCGACGTAAACCAGATCCTGCAAAAATTAAAATAATTGAGTCTATATACCAAGATATGTATGCTGCAGAACAACGTGCTGGGTCTCATAGTGCAATTACCGAAGGCACTCAAGTTTTAACTAATATTATTGAACCTACAGGAAAAGATTATCGTGAATTCATTCTTTCGCTTTAATAGCAATAATACCGTCTGGTTATTGCTTGTAACACTGACAGCTTCGACTGCCTATTCGATGCTCCAAACTGATTTTGACCTTTACCTATTAATCCCTTTTGGTTTAGCCCTGATATTTGTTTGGCTTTATTTTAAACAGACAAAACTGGAAGTTAGGATTATTGGGGGACTTTATCATTTATCTAAACAGATTCAACTAGGAAAATTAGAGTATCGGATAACAGACATCCCCCTAAATTCTGAGTTATATGATATTGCTTGGAATTTTAATGAAGCTGTGGATCAAATGGAAACCTATATGAGAGAAGTAGGTACCAGTTTTCAAGCCGCTCAAAATAAACAGTTTTTTCGAAAAACACAACCCCAGGGCATAAATGGCTTATTTACTGAAGGTCTTGAAAAAATAGACGTTTCTCTTGATATGATGAAAGAGAATCACTTTAATAATGTTAGAGATGAATTATTCTCACAGCTAGGTCAGATGAAAACGGAAAACCTGCTTTCCAGCCTACATCGTACAGAAAATGATTTAACTACCATTACCAACCAAATGACTCAGGTTGAAACTATATCAAGCAAAGCTTCAAATATTGCTGTCGATAGTAAGGCCTCTTTAGGTGCTGTTATTAGTAAATTGACTCAAATTATTGAAAAAATTGATGTCATGAAGGGCTCATCAACTGATTTAAATAATAGTAGTAAAGAAATTACCGATGTTACTTCTTTAATTGCCAAGATTGCAGACCAAACTAATTTATTAGCTCTTAATGCCGCTATTGAAGCTGCTCGCGCTGGTGAGCATGGTCGAGGCTTTGCTGTTGTTGCTGATGAAGTCAGAACATTAGCTGAAAACACCAAAAATGCGACTGAAAAAATCAACAAAACTATTGCTAAATTCACTCATGCAACTAAAACGATTGTTGATGATACTGACAGCATGGCTGGAATGACAGATGAGTCAAAAATTGCCATTAGTGAATTTGAACAAAATATTTCCGAAGTAAGTGATATTTCTATGGAGACTTACAACCATGTGACTTACACACAAATGGTTGCAGAAATTGCCTTAGCCAAAGTAAGTCAAATGATCTTTGTGCAGCAAGGCTATCGCATGGTTGAGACAGGGCCTGATTCTGAAGCGGCAATGATGATAAGAAAATCTGATACAGATTGTAAGTTGGGACAATGGTTAATTGGTGGAAAAGGGGCTGAGCACTACGGCCACCTACCCAGCTATTCAAAAATTGAGTTTCCACATGAAGTGACACATAAGTGCATGTTAATGGCTCTACAACACCTTGATGAACCTTGGCAAACTACCCCTGCCATCCAAGCTCAAATTGTTGATAATTTTCATGCCGTGGAAGATAACAGTCTTGCAGTAACAGAGCTTTTAGACACTTTATTAGGTGAAAAACAACACTTAGAATCTACCTCTATTGATACTGAAGGTGAAATAGACTTGTTTTAACTATACAATTAATTTTTCAAATTAAACGATGGCAAACTATTAAATTTAGTCTTTCATCGTTTAATTTGACTGTTATTTTTTCTTAACATAAAAAATCTGCTTTCCATTTTTATTTAAGAATTCAATAATTTCATGTCCGACCTGTTCTGTATAGACACCAATATCTAAATGTGCCGCGGGGTCAGTTGCAATAATCTTAACCACATCTCCCACACTCACCTCCATTAAACCTTTTTTTAACCTTAATAAAGGTAAAGGGCAATTCAAACCACTAGCATCCACTTCTAAATCAAATTCGATCATATTTATTTAAGTTTACTCAACCATCTTTTCTTAAGAGTCGATATAATAACATCCTCAAAAGTATTCGAGAATCAAAGATAAGCAATGGATTATTTCCCCCTTTTTTTAAAACTAACTGATCGCCCTTGTTTAGTGATTGGTGCAGGTAGTATTGCAGCCCGTAAAATTGACTTACTTTCTAGAGCGGGTGCCGCAATTACTGTTATCGCTAAAGATATAAGCCCTACTGTTGCTGAAATGCAAAAGAGCCACCATTTATCCATTAACCAAAAAACATTTGATCAACTCGATGTAAAAGGCTTTCATTTAGTTGTCTCTGCTACTAATGATTCAACCACCAATCAATTAGTGGCCAAATCAGCAACTGATCTTAATATTTTAGTTAATGTTGTCGACAATCCTGCACTTTGTAGTTTTATATTCCCTGCCATTATTGATCGATCTCCCATCATAGCTGCAGTTTCATCAGGTGGTGCAGCCCCAGTTTTAGCGCGCCTATTAAGAGCGAAGATTGAGAGCCTTATCCCTTTGGAATTTGGTCAACTTGCTTATTTAGCAGAAAAGTTTAGAGCTCAAGTTAAGGATAAAATAAAGGAGCCGTCTCAACGTCGTATTTTTTGGGAAAATGTTTTACAGGGTAAAATTGCTGAACTTTTCTTTTCTGGCAATCAACAAAAAGCTGAAGATCAATTAAAAGAACTGCTGATTAACACAAAAAACAAAGCTATTACAGGGGAAGTTTATCTTGTGGGCGCTGGCCCAGGAAACCCTGACTTGCTTACTTTCCGCGCATTAAGACTTATGCAACAAGCTGATGTTGTTGTCTATGACCGTTTAGTTTCTGCTGAAATCCTTGACCTAACCCGCAGAGACTCAGAAAAGATTTATGTTGGTAAACAGCGCGCAAACCATAGTTTACCGCAAGAATCTATTAATGACCTTTTGCTCTCTCTGGCAAAACAAGGTAAGCGCGTTGTTCGTTTAAAGGGAGGCGACCCCTTTATCTTTGGCCGTGGTGGTGAAGAAATTGAGGCTTTATTAGAAGAAAATATAGACTTTCAAGTTGTGCCGGGCATTACCGCTGCTTCTGGGTGTTCAACTTATGCGGGAATTCCTTTAACCCATAGAGACCACGCCCAATCGTGTACTTTTGTCACAGGACACCTTAAAGATGGCTCTACTGACTTAAACTGGCCACAATTAGCCGCGCCTAACCAAACTATTGTATTTTATATGGGACTGTCTGGTTTAGAAACGATTTGCCAGTCTTTAATAAACCATGGCTGTTCAAAAGAACATCCTATCGCTATTGTGCAACAAGGTACAACGGCTAATCAACGAGTTATTACAGGATCACTTGAGACTTTGCCTCAAAAAGTTATTGATGAGAAAATTAAGGCTCCTACCCTTATTATTGTAGGTACAGTTGTTACTTTGCATGGAAAATTAAATTGGTTTAATGGAGCGTCTTGATCTACTCTTATCATTATGCATAAACTAAAAGCACTCTCCTTTATTGCTCTCAGTTGCTTGTTATCCGCTTGCGACCAGACGCCGAGACCAGAAAAAACCCTTTCTTTAGCAAGTGGTTTATTTTCAGCTAATATATCTGAAAACTACGCCTTACTTGGTACTACCGAAGGCTTTGGAGAACTATGGGAAATTAAGGGTAAACCCTCGCTTATTCATCAATGGAAACATACTGATGAAAATAATGGCATTATTGCTACCGATATTTCACCAACAGAAGAATTTGCTATTACAGCTGAAAAAAACTCTATCGCTTGGTGGCGAATATCAGATGGTACTTTATTGGCTGTTTGGGGGCTAGATGATATTTTTAGTATTACTATTTCACCCGATGGTCAATTTGCCTTAATAGGCTTGGCTGATAAGGCAATTTATCTTGCTTTGCAATATGGCAAAACACTCTACGCTTTTGAACATGATGATAAAGTATTAACTTCTGATATTTCAGACAGCGGCCAGTACGCAATAACAGGATCAGAGGATCATTCTGCTAAACTTTGGGATTTATCTACGGGTGAGCTCAAACACAGCTGGCAACACCATAACAAACTATCAACAGTCGCTTTAAGTAAAGATGATAAATATGCTTTAACTAATGCGGCCTTAAGCTTTACACGTCTATGGAAGATTTCAAATGGCAAACTTCATAAAGAAATAGGCCCAAAGCTCATTACCTTATCAGCCGCTGAATTTTCGAAAAACAATAAATACCTACTGACAGGCCATACCACACAACGTATTGACCTCTGGAATATTAAATCAGGAAAGTTATTAAAGTTCTGGCGACCAAAAAAAGATGCTAATTGGCGCCCAACGGCTGCAACCATCTTATCTCTAAATTTTACACCTAACAGTAAGAAATTTTATAGCATCGCGACCAATGGTTTCTTACAAAAATGGAGAAAATAATAAAAGTTCAGTTAATATTCAGCATCAATATAGATAATATATCTGTGTTTGATAACAATATAAGGTAAATTAAGATTGAACTATTGTTAAAAATAAACTAACATTTATGGAATTATTATTCTAACCAATTGACCTTAATTATAAACGATGAAAGTCAGTTGCTTTTTATCACAACGAGAGAACTAAAAAATGAAAAAATCTTTAAGTGCATTAGCTGGTATCGCTTTAATTGCTCTAAGTGGACAAGCACTAGCTGCAGATGAAATAAAAGTTGGTAAGAAAATTTATGACCGTGCTTTTGGTCGTGGTTGTGGCGCATGTCATGACATCTCTTCTAACCCTCAATTATCTGCTTTAATTAAAGCAGGTGAATTAGATAAAGCTAGCTTTTCTGAGACATTGAAAAATGGTAAAAACGGTATGCCTAAGGCAATGGCTGCAATCATGGCTATTGGTCCTGTTAAAAAAGCAGGCTACTCTGAAGATGAAGCTATCGACGCAGTATACAAATTCTTGAGCAAATAATTGTTTAAAAATTTATTAGATTCCAAATAAAGGCCTTTAGTTAGATAAAACTTTCTTATAACTTTTTATTATTGGATCAAAAAAGCCGTTTTCTAGGAAACGGCTTTTTTTATGTCTAAAATTTAGAGAAATGAAGCTGAAATATCTTAGGTATCATCATATATTAACCGTTCCATAAGTTCTGGCATTCTATTTTCCCTCATCCAAGCCTTTGAGGACATAGGTATCTACAGAAGTCATATCAAATAGCAATATTGTGGAGCTTATGCTCTTAAGCCCACGCCTCAAGTGAGGGAGAAGGCTTGGGGCGACTGCATGGATGCAGGAGGTGGAGCAGTGCAGGAGCAATTGCCGAGAGGGAAATATAAAACGCTCTTCTGCAACCTTTCTTTGCTCTGTAAATTTAAAGAGAAAAAGAATAATGAGGAAGAAAGTATTTTTATCCCCCTCATCCCAACCTTCTCCCCTGAGGAGAGAAGGAGCTAAGAGCCAATGCCTTATTTTATAGGGTAAACAGTTACAGAAAATACTTATGTAAATACCTATGCCTCGCAGGAGAAGGGACTAAGCTGTCAAAACTTTTGGATCGATTAATAAACTGAGCCATAAGCTTTCTACTAGCTTTAAAAATACAAATACATCGCACCCACATAACAATTTTAATTACTCATACTTTTCCTTGCCAAGACAAGGTATTCCATTGATAAAGCACCATCACTTATTACATTTCCCTTTTAAATAAAATGTGGGGTTACATTGGAAGTGGGACTTTAGTCCCGCCTAGAGCATAATCATGCGGGACTAAAGTCCCACTTCCAAATGCTTATAACTCACTAAAATGGGAAGTGTAATACAAGGCACTAAAAAAATAGCCCTTACTAAATTTCAGATATAAAAAAACCACTATAAAGTGGCCTTTTAAAAAACAGATTGAATTGTAAGTATTTACTGAAAATTATTTTTTCTGTCCTAACGAAACTCTTCTTTTAGGAGACTGATCTGCTATATAAAAATGTCTTCTGACCCAAAACCCTGCTATAGCAGCAAGCATTAAGCCACATGAAGTAACTGTAAGATATATTAAGCGCTTTAAATGGGAAACCTCTTGCAGTAGTACTTTATTTGCCTGATCCTCCACCTTTGGTGCCTCCGGTACAGAATAGGCTTGCAAGACTTTTACATCATTTTTTAAATCCTGAATAGTCCCTAATGATTGACTCATACTCCCCGTTCTAACGCTTAACTCTAGCGATCTCAATTTACTTTCAATCGAACCACTAACCAATCCAACTAACTGGCCTTTTAAAGTATTAATTTCAGCAGTTAATACTGGATTTTCGACTACATAAGTTTTAGGTGCAGGTGAATTTTTTGCTTTTAGGCTACTTAGCATATCCTCTTCAGGTACTAATAAAAATCCTAAAACAAAAACAACAACCATTAAGGCAGAAGCAATGAGTAATAAAAACCTGTTCGCTTTAATCAACCCCTGATGAGGAATATTTTGCAGAATAACGATGCCCTGCTGAGACTCAGCATCATCTAATTCTGGTTTTATCTTACGCATAAAATCATACTCATTATTTTTATTATTATTCCTGAGCTAAGGTTTACATTAAAGACATAGCCTTTCATTATACAAGCTTACAAAAATCATTGTCCAGCAAAAAGAAAGGGAGAGGACATCTGCCTATTTAACTTTGCCAAATAGTAGAAAACTCTCTTCCCTTTACAAAGAACAACTTACATTAATTATTTCTTTTGCGCCGCAATTCTCATTCTCAATGCATTAAGTTTAATAAAACCTTCAGCATCTTTTTGGTTATAAGCACCACCATCATCTTCAAAAGTAGCAATACTTTCGTCAAATAAACTATCTGTTTTAGATTCTCTACCTACGATAGCGACACTACCTTTATATAACTTAACTCTGACAGTTCCATTTACAGTTACCTGTGAATGATCAATCATTGTTTGTAGCATTTCACGTTCAGGACTCCACCAGTAACCGTTATAAATTAACTTAGCGTAGCGAGGCATCAATTCATCTTTTAAATGAGTGACTTCTCTATCTAGTGTTAACGATTCCATTGCTCTATGGGCTTTTAACATAATGGTTCCAGCAGGTGTTTCGTAACAGCCTCTGGATTTCATCCCGACATATCTATTTTCAACAATATCAGAACGCCCAACACCATTGGCTCCACCTATAGTATTCAGTTTCTCCATCACTTCATTCGGTGTATGAGGTACACCATCAATCGCAACAATATCACCTTTCAAATAACTTAATTCTAGATATGTGGCTACATCAGGTGCATTTTCTGGTGATACAGTCCATTTCCACATACTTTCTTCTGGTTCATTCCAAGGATCTTCCAGAATATCGCCTTCATAAGAAATATGCAGTGAATTAGCATCCATTGAATAAGGTGATTTTTTACCTTTTTTATTTTCAACAGCAATGCCATGTTTCTCAGCATAATCAAGTAAAGACTGACGTGAGTTAAGGTCCCACTCTCTCCAAGGTGCAATAATTTGAATATCTGGGCGTAAGGCATAAGCACCCAATTCAAATCGTACCTGGTCATTACCCTTACCGGTTGCACCATGAGAAATGGCTTGGGCCCCCGTTTCATTAGCAATTTCAATTAAACGTTTTGCGATTAAAGGTCTTGCGATTGATGTGCCTAATAAATATTCGCCTTCATAAATAGCATTTGCACGAAACATTGGAAAAACAAAATCCCTAGCAAATTCTTCACGCATATCATCAATATAAATTTCTTTAATACCAATGGCCTCAGCCTTTGCTCTTGCTGGTTCAACTTCTTCACCCTGCCCTACATCAGCTGTAAAAGTGACAACTTCACAAGAGTAAACATCTTCCAACCATTTTAGGATAACAGAGGTATCCAATCCGCCTGAATAGGCTAATACAACTTTATTAATTTCCGACATAACGCCCTAAGTACTAATAGAATAAAAATGATTTAATTATACCGAAAATCATCTTTCAATTTTTAATAACTTTTTACTGTACTTAGTTTCGTTTAGGACAAAGAATTAAATAAGTTCTCGAAGTTTGGCGCAGCGTTTTGGCTTCACAGTAGTGCTAATAAAATTGGCTCATAACAAGCTACGCACCTATTTTATTAGTGCTTATGTGAAGAAAGTTATTTCATTCTCAGTGCTTAGCAGACATATCAACACTTAAATACAGCTAAAGAGATAAAACTATTAAGGCTGGCTTTGGACTATGCAACAAAATCAATCGTTACTCTCCGGTTCTGAGCTCGCCCTCTAGGAAAGCGATTACTTTTAACAGGTCTAGATTCCCCATAGGCTTTAATTTTGACTTTCCCTTCTTCTAGCCCTTGGCTTACAAGGTAACGTTTAACCTCATTCCCTCTGTTTTTTGAAACTTTCAAATTGCTCGCCCGCTTCCCTTTACTATCGGTATAACTTTTAACAACTAACTGTGCATTTGGCATAAATTCTTTTGCATATTGGACAATAAGATTAAGTCGCTTCTTCTCTGTTGGGGTCAGTTTAATATTTCCTTTTCTATAATAAATAGCTGATAAAGCATCTGGACCAAAAATTTTAAGCTGTATTACTTTATTACTTGCAGAGGCTGTATAAAAACCACTTTTTATACTCACTTTGTTTTTCTGAACACCGAGACTACTTAATTTTTTCAATATGGCTTTAGCCCTATTTGAAAACCACTTTTTATCTCTAGCTCCCATCATTCCCGTGTTACTTACAATCACGACTTCCGATCCCTTAATTTCCTTTAGGTATCTCGCTGTTTTCTGCAATTGAGTTAGTACGGCTACATTTAAGTTTTTGCTGCGAGGTTTAAAAAACAAACTTCTTTCCAATACATCCTTTAAGCCAAAAGGTAAAAAACTTTTTCTACAATCATCAAATTGTTGATAATTTTTAGCAAAATTAATAGCCGAAATAGAAACTTCTGTTTGTGGCAATAAACCTAATGCAGTTCCCCTAATATAATGAAATGTTGGCGACAAACCTTGAGATAGAGCATCTAACATAGCCTCTGCCACATCCCCATAGACACTTAAACGCGGGATATTTTGGATACCCGTTTCTTCATCAAGAAAAACCAAATAATCTTTTCCCTGTAATGATTCATGTCGCCAATCGGGGTTATTAATTGATAAACTGGCTTTAATAATTTCGGGTTTGAATCGATTTTCTCTGAGAGAAAGACGCAACAAACCACCCGATTGGTGTACAAACCCTACAGCCCCATAAAGTGGGATCTGTTGATTTAATTCACAAAATGATCCACCTTTTTTTACCTGCCAATCTGCTGACAACAATGGAGCTTGAAAATTATCGGCAATAACTGCTGAACTGAATAATAAAACAGTCAACAATAAAATTTTTGAATATATCATTTTCTTAACCTGCTACGTCTCATACTATTAATAGCGGCCGAAAACAGTTTTTTTTTACTTTTTTCTATAAAAAATTAATAACTTCATCTAAAAAATCAATGGGTTTATCAATATGCAACCAATGATTTGCATCTTTGATAGTTGAAATTTCTGCATCAGGAAAACTAATATTGATAGAAGTTTTATCTGTATAAGTTGAATTCCCCCCCATAATAAAGAGTGTTTTTCCCTTAAATGGCTTAATACCTTCAACGGATGGAAATGCAATAATATTATCCGCTGTGCGATAAAAAACATCTAAATCTATCCGCCAACTATATTGCCCCTCTTTGAGCTGTAAATTTTGTAACAAAAACTGTCGATAGGATAATTCAGGAATAGAAGGCAGCAAAAAATCATCCGCCTGTTTCCTGTTTACTATTTGATCCAAAGGCAATTGTTTTAAAGCATTAATCGTTTCATCAAAACTATGCTGGTAACTAACAGGAGAGATATCAGCGACCAACAAAGAATTAACTCTTTCTGGAAAGTTTAGAGCAAACCACATGGCAACCTTTCCTCCCATACTATGCCCTAAAATATTTGCCATTTGTAGGTTTTGGCTATCCATAAAGGCTCTCAAATCTTCAGCCATTAAAGGGTAATCCATTTCTTCAACATGTGATGATAAACCATGATTACGCAAATCTAATACATAAACATGATAATGTTCAGCTAATTTTTTTGCTATTTGACGCCAATTACGTGATGATGCAAAAAAACCATGTAACAGAATTAATGGTTTATTTGCATTATCTCCATATTCCTCAAATGCTAATTTCACTTCTTTCATTTAATTTTTCTATATTAAAAAACAGCAATAACGTGTCTCTAAGCAAAGCTAAAAGCCGCACCAATAAGGCCACCAAAAACACCACCCCAAACAACTAACCAGCCTAAATGTTTACGAATAATTTCTTGAACCATTTCTTTGACTAATTGAGGCGTTAATTCATTAAGACGTTTATCAATCACAGTCTCCACCTTAGTAATAATATCTTCCCCAATTTTATGTGCATCTAAACTTTGCTCCAATGCCGCATTAAACTTATCTGAAGCCACCATCTCTAATAAAGTTACTTTCATTTTTTCAGTAAAAGGTTCTTTTAATGGAATTAAAGCTTCTTCCCCACCCATCATTTGTAACATGCCACCAAATGATGATTCCATTATTGAAGAGATTAATCCTTCAAAAATTTTATCGTAATCCACCGCTTCCATCAGAGGTTCAATATTAAGAACTTTTCCAGCTTGTTTTTCTTCCGTGTGAATAAATTGTTCAATATTTTCTAAGGTAAAAAACTGATTCATCATTAAGTCTTTAATAGATGTTTTAAATTCTTCAAAGCGATTAGGAATGACACCAGAACCATATAATAAAGGGACTTTCTCAAACAACATATGTATTGCAATCCAGTTTGTTACCGCACCCGACAAAGCAAAAAAACCAATCGATTTAATTAACTCGGATTGCACGGGGCAAAGATAACCTGTGGCAATAATTGCAAGCGCAATAAAATTAGTAAAAAAACTTTTGTTAAATATTTTTTTCATGTTTTCCAAAAAATGATAATGAGTGTCGAGAGATAAAATATCTTCCACCTTTAAACCTGGATAAATCAGTTGACCGCTTAGTGTCTGTCTAAGTTATTGACCTTTCAGTATAAGTCGGATTTTCAGCTATCACCTATTGAGTGAGAGGCATTCGCTTCACGGTTTTGTGAAGAAATCTGAACGAAAAATCCTGCAGAATCACTCTTGATAAGGACTATGCCATTATCTTCGAGTGATTATTTATCTTTTTCGCTCAAATTTTCCACAAAAATCGTACTCAACTAATTTTTCCAGGTTAAAGATAAGCGAAGTATTATAAAGTATGTCTTACTGCTAAAGAAATTTTGTATAAAAACAGTTTAAATATGCCACTGGAGAAAATAAAATGGGGTCATCAACTAACATTCAATTAAAATCTACAATCACCTGTCCTCATTGTGGGTTTCAATCATTAGAAACTATGCCAGACAATGCTTGCCAATTTTTTTATGATTGTAAAGGCTGTCGCAGTCAATTAAAACCCAATAAGGGCGATTGTTGTGTATTTTGCTCTTTTGCTGATGTTCCCTGTCCTCCTATTCAGGAGTCGCGACAAACAGGAGAAAATAAAAACTGCTGTAATAATTCCAATTAATGCGATAGGTGTAATGTTTTATGAAAAAAATAATTCAATGGTGGAATAAAAGTTCAACGACTAATTTATTGAATAGCGACATTGGCTTTAGCTATATTGTAAAATACCCAGCGGACCATAGTCCTTCTGAGCATTTACCTATGTTAATAGCATTACATGGTGATGGTGATACCGTTGATAATTTTTATGAATCAGCATTAGATCAATTTAAAACCAAAGTACGTATTATTTTAATCAAAGCCCCCATTTCTCATGAATGCGGTGATGTCTGGCCATTTTCTGCCGCTCAATATAAAAAATATAGCAAAGCGTTTAGTGAATTAGTCGGTCAGCTTGTTATAAAGTATCCAACAATTAGCAAACCTATTCTTCTTGGTTTTTCTGGAGGAGGAGCTATGGCATACCACCAAGCCGTCACTCAAGGACAAAGCTACGCTTATATTTTTCCAGTATCAGGATTATTATTAAACGAACAACTTGACGATTTTTTGCCTAACCCCAGCGCTATGGTTTTTGCTTACCATGGAAAAAAAGACGAGGTCGTTGCTTTCTCTGCAGGACAAAGCGCAGTTAAGCTATTAAAAAGCATGAAAGTTAAGGTGAATTTATCTATTTTTAACAGTGGCCATCATGGTATTTTTAATGACATAAAAACTGAAATAACACATGCCATTGAAGAAAAACTAAATAGCCTTTAATGATTAAGGTACAAGACTCAATCTGCTATTTTTTAAACATTTTCTTCACGGAGAGGAGCTAATATGAGTATTTTTTTCAGCCTCCTAGGTAATAAACTATTTAAAACCCTCTTTTAATAGCTTTAAAATTTCATTAGCATTAACTGGCTTGCTGAATAGATTGCCTTGCGCTGTTTCACAATTAAACTTTTTGAGCAGATTAAATTGTTCTATTGTTTCCACGCCTTCTACAATAATTTCATACCCAAGATTATGCCCCATTTCTATCATAGAACCTACTAGGATCTGTGTTTTACTATCGTTAAGTATGTCATCAATAAAGTATTTGTCGATTTTTAAATAATCAACTTCAAGATGCTTAAGAGATGCGAAAGATGAATACCCTGTTCCAAAATCATCTATTGCCACTAAAATACCTAGTTCTTTTAAATCTTTAAAAGCTGCCAAGTTGTTTTGATCAGTCTGGACAACATTCTCTGTCACTTCTAGCTCTAGCTCAGCAGGAACCATCCCGGTGTTATCAATAACACTCTTAACTAAAGTCACAATATCTTTATCGAGAAAATGGCTTGGAGAAATATTTACAGCCATAGTAATAGCTGGTAACCCTATTTTTTTCCATTCAAGAGCCTGACTGCATGCGGTATTCAGAACCCATTTAGTCAGTGGTTTTATCATACCTATTCTCTCAGCAGTGGCGATAAAATCAACAGGGGACACTTGCCCCAACAAAGGATGCTCCCAACGTGATAATGCTTCGACACCAATAATTTCACCCGTCTTTATATCAATTTGAGGTTGGTAAACAAGTGATAACTGTTGCTCTTCAATCGCATCTCGAAGAGACTGTTCAATCTGGAATCGATACTCTGCCCTATGAGTAAGCTCGGGGCTATAAAAGGCATACCGATTTCTACCATATTCCTTTGCAGCATAAAGTGCAGTATCTGCAGCTTTTAACAATGCCAATAAGTTATCTCCATCATCAGGGTAATGTGCTATCCCTATACTACAAGAGGGTGTGAGTTTCCTACCCGATAATTCAACAGGCTGAGAAATTATGTTGAGACAACGTTGAGCAACATGAGCGGCAGTATAATCATCAACCACATCTTCAACTAGAATACTAAACTCATCACCACTCAGACGAGCAACAAAATCAACATCACGGCTTGCACTCGTTAACCGTTTAGCAATTTCCTTTAACAGCAGATCACCAATATCGTGCCCTAAACTATCATTAACATCCTTAAAATTATCAAGATCAATATATAACAGTCCAAACTGGCGCTTATGTCGGTCTGATACTTTTATTAAATCGTTAATATTAAGATAAAAATAAGCTCGACTGGCAATCTCAGTGAGCTCATCAGTATAAGCAAGTTGACGTATCCGTTTTTGATCCTGCTCCCGTTCCATAATAATACCCGCAAGCCATGCGGCAGATTCAAGGTCATTTGATTCTTCTTTATTAGGTAGCGCAGGATAATTGTAATACATGCCAAAGGCACCTAAGACTTTCCCTGATGAATTTTTGATAGGCTCAGACCAACAAGAGCGCA
>Ga0209826_1000310_pt1 | contig 35762 bp, 25 predicted proteins | sample GOMGulsemesocosm_5_FD_184637 | JGI IMG/M metagenome (GOLD analysis project Ga0209826, IMG submission 184637) | Methane-oxidizing microbial communities from mesocosms in the Gulf of Mexico - GOM15C Gulf of Mexico (SPAdes) (version 2) | ecosystem: Environmental > Aquatic > Marine > Cold seeps...
GTTATCCAGCTTCTCCGAGTCGCCCATGCCAATCAGGTCTGGCGCAATCAATCGACCTTTGCCTTTTAACGCCGGCATCACCTTGCGCCACAAGTAGGACGACGTCGGGTTACCATGCAGAAAAACAATGGGGTCTCCTTCACCCTCTTCGATATAGGCCATTTTCTTGCCGTTAATGGTTTTGTACTTCTTCAGGCTTCTAAATTCTTCACTCATGGGCACCTCCGAAGGCGATATGGCTGATACTGGAAACAGTGGTCCGACCGAAGCTGTCATAATCGCTATGTTTCATGGCAAGGAATACCTTAAAAAAAACCCAGCAGAGACTGCTGGGCAAGGGAGAGACCTATGGTTTATTCATCCATGAAGATAGGTTTTTTAATCGAAGGTATAGCTACCACGCACGCCAACTGTGCGTGGAGATCCCATGGAGCAGCGGATTAATGTGCCTTCATCCTGAATGACACCAAACAGACTGCCCGCGGGTTGATCAAGCATAGTGCCGCAGTAGGCTTCATCGCCTAGATTTTCCACAAACGCCGAAAGGCTCCAGCGCTGGTCTTCGGCATTGAGTCCAACACGAAGATTGGCTAGCGAATAAGCAGACTGAAGGGTTTGGGGATTATGGTTGGTTGTGGTGCCAACATTCATGTCATCAGTCCAGGATACTTCGCCGCGAACAAACCAGTTCATGCCGGTATCCCCCAAGCTATCTTCCCATTGTGCGGTCAGGTTGACTTGATGTTCGGGGGATCTGTGATTCGACTTGCCCGCCAGATCCTGACTGCCCGCAGCGCCGGGTAAGCCAGAGGCAGCATCAAAGGATAAGAATTCAGAATCGAGATAGGCATAACCCAGAGAAACAAACAGCTCTTCTCTTGGAAGATATTTGATGTCCATCTCCAGTCCTTGCTGACGCAGCTCACCGGCATTGCTTACAATAAAGCTAATATCTTGGAAGGAGCGGTCCTGGAAGTTTTCAATATCGGTACGGTACAGGGTCGCGTTGGCAGTTAAGCGTCCGTCAAGCAGTGTGCTTTTAATGCCTAGTTCGTAGTTGGTCACCTCTTCAGAATCAAAGACACGCTGGCTCTCAGTGAGGGCGCTTGCAGACGTTTCTGAATTGAATCCACCGGATTTGTATCCCGTTGATACGGTGGCAAACAGCATAGTTTCTTCACCAATAAAGTATTTGCCATTGGCAAACCAAGTGATCTGATCATCATCCAACTTTAACGTGTGGTTTTCAGGGGCAGCCAATAGAATTCCAGCAACTGGATTGTTAGCGATACTAACAAAACTGCCTGTCTTGCTGTCATCTGAATAACGTATACCTACTGTGATATCCGCTTTTTCATTAACATGATAAGTGCCTTGGAAAAAAGTGGCCCAGGAGCTTGCCGCTTGTGCAAAGCTGCTCACCGTAGCATTAGTTTGAGCGCTAGCATTACACAAGGGGATGAATGCAGGTATAGGTAATAAGCCGCAGAAATCTTCACCAAAATGTCCAGCCTGAGCAATGTCGTAATCTTCCTCGAAGTAATACAGGCCAGCGACATAATCAAAGCTATCGCCTGCAGGTGAGATTAACTGAATTTCCTGAGAGGAGTTTTGGCTGCCATAATCGCTTGTTAACGTTAAATCATCCTGAGCCATACGGAATACAGAAGACTGGTAGTAGGCGTTAGTCCAGTCACGGTGGGATGTGATGGAGCGCAAGGTATGCCCGTTAAAGACATCATCCCAGCTTACATCCAGCATTACGCCCCACTGTCGGTCACTCATCTGGTCGTCATGTTTCTGGTTAATGATATGGTCGAGACCACCTCTAAGATCAGGCGCCTTGCCAGCGGTTGCTGCGTTAATGTTGGTCTCGCGGCTTGTGGTCACTGAATCCGGGTCAACTTCTACGATGCTACCCTCACCATTAATTTCCTGATAATCGAGGCGTAGTAGTGCGCTCAAAGATTCGCTGGGTTCATATAGAAATGATGTCTTGAGGCTTTTATTAAGATTTGAACCGACATCATTGCCGTCATAAAGGTTTTCACCGTAACCATCCAGTTCTGAGTAGTTGGCGACAATTCTGCTGGCCAGCTTGTCACTCAGCGGAGTGTTAGCGATTAGGCTGGTGTCGTAAGCACCATAGTTACCCGTGCCAGCATCAACCTTAAACGAGGTTTCATCCAAGCTGGGAGTTTTGGTGCGGATGTTCAGCGCGCCCATTGATGCATTACGGCCAAACAAGGTTCCCTGTGGCCCGCGTAAAACCTCAGCCACTTCAATGTCTTTCAGATTACCTAATACGGAACCTGGGCGAGGCATATAAACACCATCGATATAAACGGCTACGCTAGGGTCAATGGCGCTGTTGCCCACAGAGCCCACACCGCGGATGGCAATACGTTGGTTAACCACCGACGAGCTTTTTGCGATATTCAGGTTGGGTGTGATATTGCCCAGACCTGTCATATCAGAGACGCCGGACTTTTCAAGAAAATCACCGGAAAAAGCGGAAACGGAAATGGGGACATCCTGAATACTTTCTGCCCGCTTGGTTGCCGTGACCACTATTTCTTCCAGCGTAAAATTGGCGGCTGTGCCTTCGGCCAGGCTGTTGCCGGCCACCAGGCCAAGGGTTAGGGCGATACTTACCGCTAAAGGTTTTTTGATTGTCTTCATTGTCTGCTCTCTCTTTGGTTTTATTATGGATATCTTGTTGAAACTGTTGTCGACAGATAATCTTCTTCATTCGCTAGCGTTTTATACTACTCCGCCGTCTAAAAAAGACGCACTGACAAGAAGCTGCAGTTGATTGACCATACCCTTCAAAAAAAGAAACTTTATTAATCTTAAAAACCCCAGCCAAATACACCTAGTCATTTATCCTGATCATTTAAACCTTTTGTGTTTCTGTGCGGGTTTTGCAGAGTATCTCTTCGATTCCATCCTGTAAAAATGTTGGATTTACAATTTATCTTGTCTTTTCTACAAAAAAATCCTGAAACTAACAGAGCAGCACTGATCTCCATAAAAAAATAGCCAGTTTATTCAAGGTAAATCATTAACGCTCATAAACTCAGCAACACAAAGATAAGAATTCACATGAACATGGCTCGGGTTATATTTAAACCAAAGTCGCCTTTACTCTATGCTGGGATAAAGGCGACAGATTTATGCATGTGTTCGCTTCAACAAGCTATCGGGCACCAACAGCGGATTCTCAGGCAAGTGAGCCTGTACTTCTCTGCTCCAGCGCAGGATGGTGGGGTCGTCTAACATGGAATTTTTACTTTTCATCCCCATTAAATGGCCAGACACCACAATTGGATAGGCGGATAGATCGGCTAGGGTTGGTGTGCTCTGCCCACCTAAAAACGGGCCACCTGCTAAATGCTGCACAAACTCCTCTTGCAGGCGCGTCACTCTGTCAGCTATGGATTCTGTTAAGTCCATGGCCCTTATCATGTGCACAATAAAGGGGGCTCGCTTAACAAAAAATGGCCAGAGTAACCGTACAATCCAGGGTATTGGGGTGGCATCACTCACTGCCCGCGCTAACGTCCAGCCATTGGTGATGGCGTACCAGGGGTTTTCCCATTCTACTGCGCGGCGAAAAGTAGTGGGAATCAGGCTGTCGCTGATCCAACTGTCGATGGCCAATACCTTAGCCTTAGCCTCTTCGTCGCTTGGCATGATGGGGTTTTCTGGATAGAGCTCTTCCAACCATAGGCCCAGCTCACTGGACTCCAGGTTCCATTCTTTTCCCACTTGTAAAACCGGAACCTGTTTCTGACGGGTGAAGCGCAATTGCTCATTGTTCAAGGGGTTAACACCCACCAACTCAAAGTCCAATTTTTTGTACTTTAAATAACAGCCCACCTTTTGTGCGTAGGGGCTTGTTGGGTAAGAAAACAGCTGGATGGTGGGTTGATCTTGTGTCATTAGGGTTCCTTTCATTCTGAAATTTACTTCCGAGAAGAGTTATTGCTCAATCACACAAATAATTAAGGCAAGTCATTAACAATCATAAAGTCAGGCACAAGCAAGGGATTTTTAGGCATGAACGGCTTCATGTTATTGAGCCAATTATTCAAAGACGGAACCCGCGTAAGCCCTAGGTGCTGATCAATACCCACCATGAAGGTAAATACCACTTGCGGAAATATTGCAAAATCCGCTAATGAAGGCTCCCCTCTTCCACCAAAGAACGGGCCGTCCTTTAAATTCTCAATTAACTGCAAAGGAATACGAGCTTGCATTTCAGCCAGGGTTTCTGAGGGATCTAGATCGCACATCATATGTTTAATGAAAGGCGCCATTTTCAACAGGTCAGGCCAGGTGTTACGAACCTCATCAGACAATGGCGTCTGGCTACTGACAATCGCGGCGAGCCGCCAGGCACGATGTCGAAACTTCGCGTTCATCTCGCCCTCATAACCCGAGCGGAAAGCGGCCAAAATAAGACTATTGGTTACCCATGAGTCCAGCGCTAAAATGTTTTTTCTTTCCTCCTGAGTGTTACCCAGCAAGGGTTTTTCAGGAAATAATTCGTCTAACCACAGCGCAAGCGGGGTAGAGTCGGTACGCCATTCATCGTCGATCTGTAAAACGGGAACCTGGGTCTGCTGGGTGAACGCTATTTCTTTGGGGTCTATTGGGTTAACCGGAATAAACTCAAAAGGCAGTTTTTTATAATAAAGACAACAAGCTAGCTTGCGAACAAAGGGGCTTGTTGAATAACCATACAGTTTGATATCAGCCATTTCACACTCTACGAAGTATTAGTTTTTAGTCAGCGATCCAAAATAGAAGTCCCAACGAGCAAGATTCTATGCTTGTCTAGCGCTAGCTTCTTATTGATTGAGATTTAGTATCTCGCTTATAACACCTTGACGATATGTTGAATTTACAGCTTATCTTGTCATTTTCACAAAAGTGCAAAATCAGTTATAGGCGAGATCCATGGATCGAGAGTTGTTTCTGTCGTTGTTGTCTCGGACCCTTGAAGATCAAGAACTACCAATGTGTGGGGCTTGCGGGGCATTTCTGGAGTGTTTTAGAGCTGAGTGGCACACCCATTTTAGTGACGGTTTTTTCAATCAAACGGAATTAAGGGGGTAAGTCTTTGATTTACCCGCACCCGTCTTGATGTTATGGGTAATCGCGCTCCTATTGTTAACTGACCGACGATTAATCAACACCGAGCAGTCAGCGCCGATTAATTAACCTCAAGCACCCGTGACAACCGCTGCATCAGGCTCCGTTCTGGACAGCGGCCCGATTTCGGCCTGTGTTTTTTGCCTCATACATTGTGGAAAAATGTTAAATTTACAATTTTCCCTGTCATTTCTACAGGATATGAAAATACCTATAGTCAAGGTGTGATGACTTAAATAGAATACTTGATATGGATTCCTTGTCAGACATATTTAAAATAATCCAGTTTTCTGTAGACACCTATTTCTTCAGGGGATACGGGTGCTGGAACATGCAGGCTCAATATCGCCCTCAGGGGTTGTTCTATGCTGTGTTAAAAGGGCAGTGCTATCTTCAAGTGCTGGGAAGCAAGGATTTACTTCTACTGAAGGCGGGGGATATTGTAGCCCTCCCGACTGGCGGCAACCATTGGATTTGCGATAGCCCAGAAGGGCGGAATCTAGACGTGGTGAGTGCCGCCAAGGCAGGGCGTAATGGTGATCTGATATTGCTGAAAGCAGGAAATATTGAAGTCGTTCCAACGGGCATTGACCCTGGGTTAAGTGCCACGCGGCCTGATCAGATGTCGACGCCTGAGGCACTTGAACGAGACGTCGGCGATAAGGAATCTACAAAACTGCTATGTGGCATTTTATCCTACGACACATCTATTGATCATCCATTACTCAAAGACCTGCCCTGCTTTATTCACACTGGTATCCATGACGACGGGGATGCTAGTGGCATTGGCAGTCTTATTAATCTCGTAGAAAAAGAATCCATGGGCTTGTACCCAGGCTCGATACTCATGGTTCATCGATTGACAGAGATGTTGATCCTTCAGATTTTTAGAGTGCACATACGTCAAATGAAATATTCCAGTGGCTTCATGGCTGCATTGTCTGACCCTAAGATAGGCATGGCGCTAAGCCTGATTCACACGGAGACGGATGAACACTGGACGGTAGATTCTCTGTGTAAAACAACCGCTATGAACCGAACAACGTTCACTGAGAAGTTTGTTGCCTTGGTGGGATCGACACCAAAATTATATTTAACGAACACACGTATGCAAAAGGCATATAACAGCTTGAAAAACAGTAACGATTCAATCTTAGGTATTGCCGAATGCGCAGGTTATTCATCTGAAGCGGCTTTCAGTAAAGCCATAAAAAAACATTTTAACTTAACCCCGGGGCAAATTCGCAACGGGTTAAAGTAACACGTTTATCGTGCTTAACCCGGCAGTGATTGCGCCGCCTCTCTGCGGTAGTCACCTGGGGTTAAACCAGTCCAATTCTTGAAGGCCCGATTAAATGCACTGGGCTCGGAAAATCCGAGAAGATAAGAGATTTCACCGATCGGCGTGTCTTTGCGGTGCAAGTGGTAAATGGCCATATCACGGCGCACACTCTCTTTAATCTCTTTATAAGAGCTGCCTTCCTTATTGAGGCGGCGTCGCACCGTATCCTGGCTGGTATTAAAGTGCTCGGCGATGGCTTTTAACGACAACGAATCGAAATTTTTAGTGCCCTGCAATATGCGGCGAATATTGCCGCTAAAGCTGTCATCCACACGGCTTACCGTCATCAAGTGCGGGAGGATTTTAATAAAAGCCGGTACATTTTCCGGCGTTTGTAATACAGGTAAATCCAAAAAACGTTTATTGAAAACCAGGCTATTCACATCCTGATTAAAGTAGATATGGGTGGGAAACATTTCGTTGTATTCGGCCAGGTCCTCGGGTGCATTAAACGTAAAAAGCATTCGGTCAATCAAGAGTGGTTTTTTGATCATCCAAGCGCCCACGCGTAATATCATAAACATTGTCCAGGTAATGAATCTGGATTTATCTACGACCTTGTCGCCAAGAAAATCGGTGATCATATGCACCTCATCCCCCGATACCTTAATGGTCGATACAACATCACTGTGAAGTAGACTCCAGTACGCTGTATAGCGCTGCACGACTTCGAGTAAGGTCTTGGCGGTAACCATTGCGTGAACCGACATTTCCAAACCGCCTATGGCCGTGCGGCGATCCAGAAACCCCAAGGTCTCGTCTTGTAAGCTAAGGGATATAGCGGTCAGTAATTGACCCAGTTTTTCGGTTGGAAATCTAAGTTCAGAGTCGGTCAATATATCAGCGCTGAAATCTATCTGTTGAAGAATATCTGCCGGGTCAACGCCATTGGGTTGGCAGCCCGCTAAAAAGCCGCGCACGGTACTGCTGTGAATAGTATCGGGAGCATTCATGGTAGTGACGTCCCATAGTTAATATGAGTAAGTTCATATGAGCGTTGGAAGTTATTAACTTAGCTGTTTTTACTGGGAAAAGTCAATCAGTTGCCGTTTGTTGTCACAGCATAGTGCGCAGACGGCGAAGTACTATAGCGCTATTACTTCCTAACAACAGAAGGCTGCTATGACAAGCTATAACGCTCCAGTACGTGACACCCAGTTCTTGTTCGAAGACGTGTTTGATGTTTATGAGTCTTATACGGGTTTACCCGGTATGTCTGACTTCAATGCGGATCTTGTCAATGCCATTCTAGAGGAGGCGGGAAAATTCGCGTCTCAAGAAGTGCATCCTCTCAACTATAGCGGTGATAAGGAGGGCTGTCGCTGGGATGATGGAAAAGTGACTCTGCCAAAGGGTTATCGTGAGGTCGTCGAAAAATACGTAGAAGGCGGCTGGACTCAGATAAGTGAAGGTACCGAATTTGGCGGTCAGGGTTTGCCTCGTCTCCTCAGTGGCGCGTTATTGGAATTTTGGATGGGCGCCAGCCCGGCCTTTGGTATTTATTCCAGTCGCGATGGCAGTATTGCGGCGATTGAACGCAACGCCACGCAAGCACTGAAGGAGAAATATCTGCCTAATCTTGTCAATGGCAGCTGGGTTGGCACGATGGCTATGACTGAGCCGCATTGTGGTTCCGACCTTGGTTTGTTGCGGACAAAAGCCGAACCACAAAGCGATGGCAGCTACAAGATCACCGGCACCAAGATTTTCATTACCGGTGGCGAAACCGATTTGGGCGGCAATACCATTCACCTGGCGTTAGCACGTATCCCCGGATCTCCCGAGGGTATTAAAGGTATTTCATTGTTTGTCGTGCCCAAGTATCTAGTCAACGATGACGGTAGTTTGGGTGACGAAAACAATATTTACTGCAGCTCCATTGAGCACAAAATGGGCCTGAATGCCTCTGCGACTTGCACCATGAACTTTGAGGCCTCACGGGGCTGGTTAATAGGGGATGTGGACAAGGGTATGCGTGCCATGTTCGCCATGGTCAACCACTCGCGCTTTCTGGTAGGCGTACAAACCACGGGATTAAGCGAAGTGGCGTATCAAAATGCTGCGGCCTACGCTCGCGATCGAGTACAGATGCGCTCACTTACCGGCCCGAAAAACCCCGACGCGAATGCTGACCCTATTATTGTGCACCCGGATGTTCGTCGCATGCTTCTCAGTCAGCGCGCTTATGCTGAAGGCTCCCGTGCATTAAATACTTATATCGGCGTCTTGTTTGATGAGCAAGAGCGTAATGAAGATGCGGCCAAACGAGCACAAGCAGGTCAGCTGCTGGGTTTGTTGACCCCTATCTGTAAAGGTTTTGGTTCTGAAATGGGCACCGAAAATACCAATCTGGCCCTGCAGTGTTTTGGCGGCCACGGTTTTATTGCTGAAACGGGCGTTGAGCAGTTTGTGCGTGATATGCGCATTACTCAACTTTATGAGGGTACCACCGGAATTCAGGGGCTCGATTTGCTGGCTCGAAAGGTTCTGGGTAGTCAGGGTGAAACCCTGAAACTATTTACAGACGAAATCGGTGCGTTTTGTGTCGAGCATGCCGACGTAGAAGCCCTACATATGTTCATCGCACCTCTGTCCGAGTTAAAAGAGCAATGGCAGCAACTGACCACAAAAGTTGGTGTTGCGGCGATGGAAAAAACCGCCGATGAATTGGGTTCAGCCTCTGTCGATTACTTGATGTTTTCCGGCTATGTAACTCTGGCCTATATGTGGGCAAAAATGGCAGCTGCCGCTTTGGGTAAAGACGAAGCTTTCTATCGAGCTAAATTACAGACGGCTCAATTTTATTATCAGCGCATACTGCCCAGAACCCAAGTTCACGCACAGGTCATGCTGTCAGGTTCAGGGTATTTAATGAATATGCATGCAGATGATTTTTAGGTTTTTCCCAGCAGGCTGGCTTATCGCATCATACCGCAAGATAGTTTAAGCGGTCGCTGCAGATACGCGACACCATAAATTTTTAACTTTGGACAAAATCATGGAATTTGAAACACTCGTTCAGGCCCGACGCAGCATCCGTGGTTACAAAAAAGACCCTGTGCCGCGCAAAGTTCTGCAAGAAATCATTAACGTGGCCAAGGGCGCGCCCTCGTCAATGAATACCCAGCCTTGGCATGTGCACATTGTCACCGGCGAGCCACTCGAATGCATCCGTAAAGGCAATACTGACAATATGATGGCAGGTGTGCCACCCAAACGCGACTTCCCCATGAAGGAAGACTACCAAGGTATTCATAGGCAGCGTCAAGTTGATGTAGCAAAACAACTATTTTCCGCCATGGGCATTGAACGCGATGACAAAAAGCGCCGAATGGATTGGGTAATGCGCGGCTTTCGTCAATTCGATGCCCCGGTATCCATCGTATTAACCTATGACAAATATTTAGAGCCCGCCGCCATCAGTCATTTTGATTTAGGTGCGGTGGCCTACGGTATTTGTTTGGCAGCGTGTGAGCGCGGCCTGGGCACCGTCATCAATGGCCAGGGCATTATGCAATCGCATGTGGTACGTGAGCACGCCAATATCCCCGACGACCAGAACATTATGATCTGTATTGCCATGGGTTATCCGAATGAGGATTTCGCCGCCAACAGTGTTAAGGCGGTTCGCGCGAAGCATGATGACTTTGTGCACTATGTTGGCTTTGAGGAAATAACGGAAGCTGAGACGGCATAAAATTAATACCATGCAACAGTGAAAGCGCAGAGAAGTAGAAAATATCAATTAACTTGTGGAGATACTATGAAAACCAAGATCACAGAACTTTTTAATATCGAGCATCCCGTTATTCAAGGCGGTATGCACTACGTGGGTTTTGCCGAGATGGCAGCCGCCGTTTCCAATGCGGGCGGTCTGGGCATTATCACGGGTTTAACGCAAAAAACACCTGAGGACCTGGCCAAAGAGATTGCCCGCTGCAAAGAGATGACCGACAAACCTTTCGGCGTCAACCTCACCTTCTTGCCGGCTTTTACCGCACCTGATTATCCCGGTTATGTGAAAGCCATCATCGAAGGCGGTGTAAAAATTGTGGAAACCGCTGGCCGCAGCCCTGAAGCCTACATGCCCTATTTTAAGGAAGCTGGCATCAAGGTGATTCACAAATGTACATCGGTACGTCATGCCTTAAAGGCAGAGAAAATTGGTTGTGATGCCGTCAGTGTCGATGGCTTCGAATGTGGTGGGCATCCCGGTGAAGACGACATTCCTAATATGATTTTGTTGCCCCGTGCAGCGGCAGAGTTGTCTATTCCCTTTGTCGCATCCGGAGGCATAGGCAATGCGCAACAGCTGGTCGCTGCCCTGGCGTTAGGTGCCGAAGGCATCAATATGGGCACGCGTTTTATCGCCACCCAAGAGGCCCCGGTTCACAGCAATGTAAAACAGGCCATTGTAGAGGCGTCAGAACTGGATACGCGCTTAGTGATGCGTAACATCAAAAATACTGAACGTGTATTAACAAATGCCGCTGTGGAACGCATGGTAGAAAGAGAAGCGGCCCTGGGCGATAAAGCGACATTTGAAGATATTCAGGAAGAAGTGGTCGGCGTCTACCCAAAAATCATGATAGACGGTGAAATGGACGCTGGAGCCTTTAGCTGCGGTATGGTCGCTGGCTTAATTTCTGACATTCCTAGCTGTAAGGATCTGGTCGAGCGCATTGTCAACGACGCCGAAGGTATTATCAGCAATCGTCTGGCGGCATTTGCTTCGAAGTAACCTCTCACCTCATAAGTGAATGATACGGCTGTTTTTCTTAACAGCCGTTGAACTTAGCTAATACAGTTATTACGCACAGAAATTATTGCGAGCTAATGATGATTAACCTGACACAGCAAGACCACATTCATATTCTTACGATGGACGGCGCACAAGGTAATGCCTTCGATATCGAGTTCGTCACAGCACTGAATGAGTCTCTAGACGCAGTCGAGGCCGCAGCCGATGGCCCAGCTGCTTTGGTTATTACCGGCTCTGGCAAGGCTTTTTCTACCGGTTTAAATGTCGCGGCCCTCATGGGCTACCAACCAGAACAGATGGCGACTTTTGGTACCGAAATAAAAAGATTGTATGGTCGCCTGCTCAATTTCCCCGTACCGACAATAGCCGCCATCAACGGCCATGCCTTTGCTGCGGGAGCGTTTTTGGCGTTGGCCTGTGACTACCGCATTATGCGCGAAGACAAGGGCTGGTTTTGTATCAGTGAAGTCGACGTAGGTGTGCCCATTAACCCAGAGGTGCTGGCAATAGCGCAGTTAAAATTAACCCCGTCGGTATTGCGTGACGCCGTGCTAATGGGCAAGCGATTCGGCGGCCCGGAGTGTGTAGATCTGGCTATTGCTGATGCAGCTTGTAGTGAGGACAGCTTACTAACATCCGCGGTAGAGCTAATAACCGCGCTATCCACCAAGGAGCGGACGATCTTCACGACCTTGAAAGCAACACTTTATGCGAGCAACGCTACAGCGCTGGGTGCGACAGAAAATATCGTCAAAGAAAAAGCCGGTAGCCTGCGGATATAATCTCGCAGTGATGTAACTCTAACAGAGAGAATGACCATGAATGACACGATTTCCTACCAGCTAGAAAACGGCATTGCCACCGTCACCTTGAATCGCCCCGACAAAATGAACGCTCTCAACCAGGATTTGTTTGAGGCACTCATTGCAACCGGTGAAACCATCAAAGCCGACAAGCGCGTAAGAGTGGTGATTTTGCGCGGCGCGGGCAATGCCTTCTGTGCAGGGTTGGATATGGAGTCAATGATGGCCATCGGCGATGTGGATCTGGATGAACGCACACACGGCTTAACCAATATATTTCAACAGGCCGCCTGGGTTTGGCATGAAGTGCCCGTACCTGTGATCGCCGCTGTTCACGGTACCTGTTTCGGCGGTGGTCTGCAGATTATGTCGGGGGCTGATATCCGTTATATCCATCCTGACACCAAGCTCAGCATAATGGAAATGAAGTGGGGCATCGTGCCGGACATGGCAGGCACGCAACTGTGGAGTACTGATGTCCCTGAAGGTATTATTCGTGAACTGACCTATACGGCTCGCGTATTCAGTGGCGTTGAGGCGGGCGAATACGGTTTTGCCACTCGCGTCTGTGATGACCCACTCGCCGTCGCTCAAGCTACCGCAGAACAAATTGTCAATAAGAACCCCGATGCTATCCGCGCCGCCAAACGCCTTATCAACAATCAGCGCCAGCCCGATTTTGCTGCCGGTTTAATGGCGGAGTCTGTAGCGCAAACGGCGATTATGAAAACACCAAATCAAATCGAAGCGGTGATGGCAAACTTTGAAAAGCGATCGCCGAAATTCTCCGACCCGACCTAGATTGTCATAGCGTACCAATTTCTTATGGCAGCTTTTGTAAAAAAGACAAGACAAACTGCAAGTTGAGAATATATCCATCGTGTCATTAGCGGGATACTATTTTTTGGTTTTAAAGAATATGGGTGCTTGTTGCTAAATATTTGAGCTCTCTGCTTCCCCTCTAGCGAGGGGTTTTTTATAAAAGGAAGTGCGATGAATTTATATCGAAAAAAAATATCAGCTGCCGTATTAGCGATGGTTCTGGGATTCATTCCTGTTAGCTATGCGGCGGATACCTTACAAGGGGCGACTCTGGATAGCAGCACAGAATCTACAAAAGCAGAGGCGGCTGCCAAGGAAGAATGGGCATACTCCCTAGGGCTTCAGGCCTATGTATTTGGACTGCCTTTAACGGTAATAGAAAAGGAATATGCCAGACGAACCGATGCCGAAATAATTGCCCGCATCCGTCATCTATGCCCCTGCGCCATGATCAATGAAGTTGGTCACAATGAAAAGTTGGCCACCGCGGATCATGACATACCTTACACTCCAAACAATGACACGGTGTACAGCGGTGTGCTTGTGGACGCCACCGATGAGCCGATCATCATCACTGTGCCGAATATTGAGGATAGATATTGGTCGCTGCAGGTGGGTGACCCTTATGCTGAAAATATTTTTTATCTCGGTTCCCGCGCCAGCGAGGGTAAAGGTGGTCATCACGCCTTTATCGCACCGGGGTGGGAGGGGAAACTGCCTGCGGGGGTCGTTCTTCATCGCATGGACCATTCGGTAGCGATGGCCGCGTTTCGGATTGGGGTTATGCCTGATGATGTTGATGATTTAGTCAGGGTAAACAAACTTCAACGGCAAATTCAGTCAACATCCCTGGAAAATTTTCGCGCCGGAAAATTCGGCCAGGCTTCACTGCCTTCTTCAGCGAAGGACCGGGGCCAGGCGCAGGGAGAGTTTGCCTTGTTTCACACAATAGCCGATCTGATGGGGCGCTATCCCCCTGCTGGTAATCACAGCAGTATGGTGAGTCAGTTTGCGACAATCGGATTAATACCCGGCCAGCCCTTTGACGCTGATGCGCTGGACGAACCCGTTCGACGCGGCTTGCGGCGTGCGCTTGATCAGGGTGCGGAATTGATAAAATGGAAAGCCAAACATCGTGGGACTTTCTATGCTGGCTGGGACCAATTACCTGAAGGGCGCTGGGGGTTTGATTACCTGGCGCGGGCTGCCACTTCCCTGGTGGGCATGATGGTTCACGACAACAAAGAAGCGGTTTACTTCAGCACTTATAAAAGTGCCGACGAAGAATTGCTGCACAGCCAAAATAATTATCGCTTGCATTTCAAAAAGGACGAGTTGCCCCCCTTGTTGAAAAATGGGTTTTGGTCTCTAACCATGTACGGCATGGATTTTCAATTGGTTAAGAATTCTATCAATCGTTTTTCCATTGGAGATCGCACTCAGGGTCTGAAATACAATCAGGATGGTTCACTGGATATTTATATTCAGCACAGCCCGCCGGAAGGTAAAGAGTCCAACTGGCTGCCTTCGCCAGAGGCGAATTTATTCAGGATTGTTCACAGGGTTTATCTACCACAGGAAGCGGCGCAAAATCCTGCTACCCTGGCACAATATCTTCCCAGTCTACCTGTCTCAGATTAACGAGTGATGCGCATACGGTTTTTCAAACTGGGGCGGACAGCCGTTGACGTAGCTTAAACCCGGCGAGAGTGCGGCATCGTTTTCAGCGCAACGCGTGATTGAACGTGCCTCTATTTTAATGAAGGTTTTGTGAAACAGACAAGAAAAATTGTAAATTGAGCATATATCCATCGTGTCATTAGCGGGTAGGCTAATACCTGCCCGGTCACCAAATACGTATACCGGGGTGCATGATAAAAAATTACTTGGCTCGCTTTTCTGTTGAGCCGTTCTAAGGAAAGAGCGTATCGATTGATTAATTAAAAACTGTAGATTCCAGAGGATAACCACATGAAAATAATAAAAACGTTCGTATCCGTCCTCGCCACCTATGGCGATGGAGTTAACATGAGACAAAAAATAAAAAAAACAGCTGTCTTGCTGGTGTTTAGCGCCCTTTTGCTCCCCCTCTCTTTTAATACTGCAGTTGCAGCAAGTTCTGACTACTTTTTTGACAATATGGGCAGCGGCAAGCGTTTGATCCGTGACGGCAATACAGGATTAAAGTCGAGTGCCACCCCTGTAACCTGGGACGGCGCTAAATGGGAGAAAGTAACCATTGATGCGACCTGGTTCAGGTTAAAGAACAAGAAGACGGGTAAGTATCTGAATTATCCTACCTGTGCTGCCGGTGCGGCAGCTAATCAAAAAGGCACAACAGGAAACACTAACAAGCTGAAGTATGAGAACAGTCGTCTCATTTCTCAATCCTGTCCAAGCTATTGGCTGTCTGACAATCTGACCCTTGAAAACTGGTCCGGTAGCTGGGCGCAATGGGATCAGATACCAACAACCGGAACAGGAACAGGAACAACAACGCACACCATAACGTTGGATGGTCAGGATCGAGAATTTATCGTCTATGTGCCTGACACGGCTGACACCGCAGCACCTGTTGTTTTTGTGGTTCACGGCACAGGTAGCAGCGGACAGGCGTTCTACGACGACACAGACTGGACAAGCAAAGCCGATGCGGAAGGTATTATTGCTGTGTTCCCGACTTCTCTTACCTACTGTTATTACAACGACGGGAAATTGGATGTCAAAACAAAGTGGGCTGCAGGAGCCCTTGGTGAGCAAGATGGTTTCCCAATGTGTTCTGCAGCAGATGTTGCTGACCTAACACACGCAGAGCGGACCTTGATCGGGAATAATAGTGTTGCTGATGATCTCGCTTTCTTCGATAACATGTTCAGCTTTCTCGAAGCCAATCACTCTGTCGACAAAAAACGCTTTTACGTCACGGGCAACTCCAACGGTGCAAGCATGACAATACGCTTAGCCGCCGAGCGATCGGCACGTTTTGCTGCTGCGGCTATGAACGCAGGCGGCGTACAGCTACCGTTCTCAGCGGCGGAAAGACCGATGTCGACAATGTTAACTATTGGTAACAACGATCCATTTTTAGAACGCCTCGTGCTCGAGGAAAGACCGATTGTAATCGATGAAGCTTTAATTTTTGAGCCAGGACTCTACGCCGGCTTGCAAGCCCAATTGAGCGTACATTCGCTCTCTGAAGACTACACCTATGCGGAGACAACTCAGGAAGGGGCATTTATGGCTCGCTGGTTATTCGACGATAGCACTGTGGGGGCCGACAACTCGTTTCAATTTATTGTGATTGACGGCAGGGGACATAGCTACCCTAACGAGTACATTGATCAATACTGGGATTTCATGTCGTGGCAAGTATTGCCCTAAGCTCTCGAGTATCACTCTAGCTTAGCCCGAGACATTCGGGCGTCATCGGTAGGCACGTCAGCGACATTAACGCTGTCGTGCCAGATGCCTGACACCTCGGTTTCTCGATATTTGCAGCGCAGCGGAAAACTCTACGTCAAGCTCTATGTCCAAGTGTCACACGGTACTTTCAATTTTTGTGTGGCCTAGCAAAAGTAGAGCGCCTCAAAGGTTTTGTGAAAATAACAAGACAAACTGCAAATTACGCATATACCCATCGTGTCATTAGCGGGATACTAATATTAGTTTTCAAGAATATTCGTGCTTACAGCATAAATTTTTGTGCTCTCTATTTCCCCTCTAGCGAGGGGTTTTTATAAAAGGATCTTCGATGAAGATGCATTGGCAAAAAATATCAGCTTCCATATTAGTGATGGTTCTGGGATTCATTCCCGGTGCCTATGCGGCTCCACTTACCGCCGATGAAGCCGACGAAATCGCTGTCGAAGCCTATACGTATGCGTACCCCCTCGTGTTCATGGATCTCATGCGCGAGATGGTAACGAACGTCGCCCGGCCAAACGCCTACGGCAACAGTCCAGTCAATCGATGGGGTCACAAAAGATCTTTTCCGGACGCAGCGTTTTACCAAGTTCCACGCCCGAATGCCGACACGCTGTATTCCTCTCTGTTCTTTGATGTCAAGAAGGAACCTTTAATCATCGATATACCGGACAGTGGCGGGCGATACTATCTGCTGCAAATGGTAGATTTATGGACCGATACCTTCGCCAGTCCTGGCAAACGCACCACTGGAACAGGCCCTCAAACCTATATGCTCGCAGGCCCGGACTGGGAAGGAACAGTACCGGAAAATATCGAGATAATACGTTGCCCAACCAATACAGGATTGATCGCTGGCCGTACACAAACGAACGGCAAGAAGGATTATGAGAAGGTTCACGCATTTATGGACGGCTTTGTATCCATGCCATTGAGCGCCTGGGGTACGGATTTGGCTGCGGATTTCACGTGGCCTGATGCAAAAACGAATCCCGACGTGAAGATGGGCAGGCCCGTACAGAAGATTGCGAAAATGGATGCCGCTACCTACTTCGCCCGATTTTCCGAACTCATCAAAGATAACCCGCCCCATGGCAATGACTTTAACATCCTGGCGCGTATGCAGCGTATCGGCTTGGAACCTGGCAAACCTTTCCTGCTATCCGATCAGCCCCCCATCGTCCAGGACGCTCTGAATAAAGCGCCACAGGTGGCCACACCCATCATTGTGGATGCCTACCCCAAGGTGGGGAAAGTCATCAATAATTGGCAAGTCAGGTCAGCACTTGTCGGTACCGGTACTTTTGGTACGGCCTATCTACGGCGTGCAACGAACACCTGGGGTGGGGTTATCTCCAATGTTGTTGAAGACGCGATCTATCCCAAGGCGTACACAGATTCCACAGGCGAACCGTTAACATCGGACCGGAAGTACGTATTGCGCTTCGAAAAGGGCGGTCTCCCACCGGTTCGCGCCTTCTGGTCGCTGTCCATGTACAACAAGAAGAATCTCTTCGCCGACAACCCTCTGAACCGCTATGTCATAGGTGACCGGGATAAACTCGAATTCGACGAAGATGGCTCGTTAACCATTTATATGCAGCGAACGTCTCCGGGAGAAGATAAGGAAAGCAATTGGCTGCCAACCCCGAAGGCGGGCGCATTTTCCTTGTCCCTGCGACTCTATTGGCCGAAGCCCGAAGTGCTGAGGAAGCCATGGAGCCCGCCGGCGGTCGAGCGAGTGAAGTGAAGTGAAGTGAAGTGAAGTGAAGAATAATATCCAGAGATGTATAAGAGAGAAATTATGTTAGGCCATAGCCAAAATCAATGGAAATTCGTTCTCGGTAGTATAATGCTTATGGCGGTCGTGGTTTTGGTCGCGCCCATGAGTGCATCGGCAGAAAGTACGACCACTGCAACAAGCCAAGTGATCGTAGAACGCCTGGGGGACGGCCCTATTGTTGATGCATCAACCCACCCCAGTATTGGCGAGAACATACAGGGGCCTTCGTTGATTCGTGTGCCTGAATGGATAGCAAATCCGCTTGGCCGCTACTACCTCTATTTTGCCGATCACAAAGGCCAGTACATCCGTATGGCCTACGCGGATGATCTGCTTGGCCCTTGGAAAGTGCACGTGCCCGGAACACTGCGCTTGGAAGAATCCCAATTCCTAACGGAGCCGCCAGAAGTAAACGTGTTACAAGAGTTGGTCATTCGCGCGCGTGGGAAAATGCTCGGCATCAAACATGACATTCTAGCGACCACCACCACGCCACACATCGCCTCGCCCGATGTGCATGTTGATGAGAAGAACCAGCGCATCATCATGTACTACCACGGCCTTGAATCACTGGGGAAGCAAGTCACGAGAGTGGCAACCTCTACCGATGGCATTCACTTCGAGGCACGGCAGGAGGTTCTGGGGCGATCTTACATGCGAACGTTTCAGCATGATGGCATGACCTATGGCATGGCCCAACCGGGACAATTTTATCGCTCCAAAGATGGCCTCGGTAACTTCGAGCAGGGCCCCTTGCTTTTCAACAAAAACATGCGACATGGTGCGCTGTTGAAACGCGATACAAGGCTCTACGTTTTTTGGACACAGGTCGGCGATGCGCCTGAGCGAATACTTGTCAGCACGATTGACCTCAATAAGGACTGGTCAGACTGGTCACCCAGTGAACCTGTAGAAGTGCTGCGCCCCGAACGAACTTGGGAAGGTGCAGATGCTCAGGTGGAGCCCTCAACGCGCAGCGTGGCTTACGGAAAGGTCAATCAGCTCAGAGATCCTGCCATTTTTGTAGAAGGGGATCGAAGCTATCTTCTCTACGCGGTAGCTGGAGAAAGTGGTATCGCGATTGCCAAATTAACGATTACCAAAAAAACCATCACAAAATAACAGTGCATTCTTTCAAAAGGAGAAGTCAAACTATGTCAGATCCCTACCTCTATTCTGTGGTTAACCACGTCGCTACCTTTAGCATTAATGATGCACCCTACAACCTCATGAGCCTCGCTTACATCGATCGCCTGGAGGAACAGTTACCCGAAGTGTTAGCGGATGACAGTATTAGGGCCCTGGTCTTCACCGGCAATGACCTCGATAATTTCTCCGCGGGTATGAACCTTAAGCAGATTCCCGAAGGCATCAAGCGGGCCGGTAGCCATGAGGCCTTCTTCGGCCAACGCCACCGGGTGTTGGAGATGATTGAACGCGGTGGTAAACCTGCCATCGCCACGCTGTTCGGGTTCTGCCTAGGCGGCGGGCTGGAGCTGCCCCTTGCCTGTCATTTCCGTCTGGCAGCCGACGCCGGTGCTCAGATTGGTCTGCCCGAGATGGATCTTGGTACTGTGCCTGCCTGGGGTGGTTCGGCGCGGCTGCCGCGCACGGTTGGTCGAGCCTACGCCCTGGATATGATCCTGCGGGGCCGCAAGATAGACGGCGCTGAAGCTTACCGCATTGGTCTTGTCACCGAGCTGGTGGGACTGGAACAACTCAAAGATAGAGCCCAGGCGCTGGGTGAAGAACTGGCTTCGCAGCCGCGCCTGGCGATCAAGTCTATGCTGGATAATCTCGTCGGCTTTGAGACTAAGTCCTTGGAGGAATCGATGGCAGATGAAATGCGCGCGGCGCTATTAAATGGCGGCACCGCCGATGCGAGTGAGGGCATGATGGCATTCATGGAGAAGCGCAAACCCGTATTCAATCAGTCATAACACCGCTCAGTAGGCACTACTCTATACAGGTAGAGTAGTACCATGTGATGAACCACGTATGCCTTAGAACCGATAACGGATAACGGATACTAACAATGAAATTACATAGAATGATCGCCTTATTTATAATCACTTTCTGGTTATCCGTAAGCGCGGCTGCTCAAGGTGACTCTAGCCAGACCGAAAAAGAGGTAATGGGAGTTCTGGATGCTTTTATGGCGTCTTTTAATGCGAGTGATCCAGAAGCCCATACAGCCACCTATCACTTTCCTCATTTCCGATTGGCACAGGGCAATATGGCAAGCTGGGAAACAAGAGAAGATGCGATTGGCGTTCACAAATTCTTATTTTTAAAATTACTCATTACTGGATGGCATAAAACTGAATGGCTAGATCGTAAAATTATTAGCATCACTGACGCTAAAGTACATGTTGCCACACGATTTAGACGCCTTCGTGAAGACGGTTCTGAAATTGTCACTGCTGAATCTCTTTACGTTTTAACCAAGGAAAACGATCGTTGGGGAATCAAGCTACGGTCGAGCTATTTGTAACAGAGCATGTTTTTCTGCAAGGGGTATTTAATCCCCCTCAAATAAAATAAATCATGCCCAAACATCCGCAACTTTTACCAAGATGACACGGTCACAACATGCCAGCAAACGAAGAACAGTCCAATCAAATCATCACTCATGTAGAGACAAACTTAGGCAAAATATGCGTTCGTCTATCAGGCAAGGGTACCCCCATGATATTTTGGCCAAGTTTGATGATGGACGGGACCATGTGGGATGCGCAAGCCAAGCACTTTAACCATCGCTACACGGTCGTTTGTATTGACTCTCCTGGGCATGGTCGAAGCCAGCCCTTGACGAGTACGTTTACCATGGAGGATTGCGCGCTTTGCTTAAAAATAATCATGGATACGTTAAATTTAGAAAAAACGATCCTCGTTGGAAACTCTTGGGGGGGGATGTTGGGCGGCGTGTTTGCCGCGCTTTATCCAGAAAAGACCATTGCCATTGTACTGATGAATTGCACGGGTTCAAGCGCACCCTTACTGCAAAAAATAGAATATACACTGATGACCTCTATGGTCGGTTTCTTCACTCGTTTACCACGCTATTTTATTCGAAGCGGCGTCAAGGCATTTGCAGGAAAAACAACTGAAAATCATCGGCCTGAAGTGGTGCGTACAATTCAGGCTGGTATCAAGGCGGTGAATACGAAATCCGTTCGCTGGGCCATAAAGAGTATTGTGCCCCTTCGTAAAGACCAACATGCATTGTTGGCGTCAATCGCCTGCCCATCGCTCATTGTGGCGGGTGAAGAAGACCGAACCTTCCCCGTGAAAGAAACTGAAAAAATGGCGACCGCCATCCCAAACAGTCGGTTTGTCGTCTTGTCAGAAGTAGGTCACCTCGCCGCCTTAGAGCACCCCGAACTAACAAATACACTCATCGATTCCTTTCTTTCTGACGCGGTGATTTCAACGAAAGATTAAACAGGTCGATATTGTGGGCTAAAACTTTAACGCGTCGCTGATATGTCCAATCGTTCCTCTCAATTACCACCAAAGGAAACCTTTTGTAAGCCAGCCTGCCAAGGGCTGGCTTACAAGCGATTAGGGATGTATCTTCTGCGCAAGAGACAAATCAATCAGAATCTAACAGATTGGAAATCTGTTAGATTCTCTCGATAGACGCACGGCGGAACACCAGCCCACGGCTTAAATGTTCGCGTGAATGGGCTGGTTTCAGAAAAAATCAGTTTTGCACTGACCTCTTCAATCGTTAGCGCTGTGTTCATCAATATCTCAATAGCTGAATGACGTTTATGATGATTTTTGATGGTCAGATGCCTTGTACCCGCACCCGCTAATCGGCGTTGAACAGCTTGATCGCACCTTCAACACCTACCAACAACAGTGTCTGAATGATTGACGGTTTGTGTGATGTTAAGGATAAAGTCGAATGTAACAGCCTTCTGTACATAAAATTTATTGATTTTATGTCAACGCAATGGAGTGCCGCACGATATATACCTGTGGATGTCGTCTTAAACGTTGTGTATTTGGAAGTTGAACCCAAGCAACCTTTTATGCACAGGCCCTGTTTTTGGAGAGGGGCCAGACCTGCTCAAAACCTCGGGAGCTCATCTAGTAAGTCAACGTATTTATTCGATTTGATCATTAATATACCCACTCCCCCTTGGTGATAATTAATATGCATTACTCGATCATATTACTCATTATCCAGGGTACAACCAATGCGGTAATGTAGTAATCACAATGATGCATATTATAAAACAACCTTCACTGCACTTTGGTAGCGGGCACCTACCAATATCGATTAGTTAGTTGAGAAAACATTTAGATAGCTCTCTCTTTTTGCCCGGCATCCACTGCCGGGCTCTTTTTATGGAGTCCCTTAATATGAAACATATCGACTATGACAGTTTTTGGTTAGATTATCTTTCGCAGCATCAGAACCCGTATTCTAGGGGGCTCCACTACATCGGAATGAGCGCATTTTTGCTATGCGTATTTGCGGCTTTGACTAAGGCGTCATGGTCTTTGCTTGGAGTGGGCTTGGTGTTGTTTATCCTATGTTCTGTGCTGGGGCACCGCCTGTTTGAAGGCAACAAGCCGGCTGCGCTGTCCGCACCAATCTGGTCAATTTATAGTGATTGGAGAATGTTCTTTCTTTTTCTTTTTGGGCGTCTAAAAAATCATTTGCTCCGCGCTAAAAACTTCAACAACTAATCTGACGTAATAGTAAAGAGATCGCATGCGATGGGAATAACTCATCTAGCAAGCCAGAAATTATTTATTCGATTTAATCATTAAAATCCCCATTCCCCCCTGGTGATAATTAATATGCATTACTCGAGCATATTACTCATTATCCAGGTTTAAACCAATGCTATACGGTAGTACTCGAAGTGAAGTTTACAGGTTCAAGTAACAACTGATTTAAATTAAATCTCTACCCACACAGACCACAGCATTGGAACCATCATAAGAGTCGATCTCGTTCCCAGGCTGTCACCACAAAAAGAAAATATAAAAGAGGAATGAATCATGGCAATTTTTGATAGATTTTTATCGTCAGCATTAGTACTGATCATTACTGTAGGTTGCGCTCCCCCGAGTAACGCGGACTCCGATTATTTATGGGATTATACCGACATAAAGTACGGTACCGATGCACCCAGCCGTCAATGGTTAAATATTCATCTAGCCGACACCGATAGCTCAGCTCAACCTGCACCTGTGTATTTATACGCACACGGTGCTGGTGAGAGCGCAAATGATATGACAGAAAATCAAGTACATACACTTGCCAGTAAGGGTTACACCACCGTCAGCTGGAATTCTCTTCCTTCGATTGACTCGGGCGCGGATCTGTCGGTCACTTGGTCTGATGCCCAACAGGCGTTTGACTGGGTACAAGCCAATGCGGCCACATACAATTTTGACCCGGATCATATCGTTATTGGAGGTGTGTCTAGAGGCTCGGGTGCCAGTTGGGAGCTAGCCCACAGTGGTCATACGGCCATTAAGGGTATTTATATGGTTAACGCATTACCCAACGGTTTTTGGCAAGACACTGAGAGCTGGAGTCCCGCGGATAATGTGACGGTTAATAGTCCGCCAAGCTATCTGGTTTATGGTCCAACACCTGAAGATAACACCCCCCATTCTCCAACCTTTGTCGCCCCCGTGGTCGATCGCTACGAGGCTTTAGATATGGGCGACAAAATAACGCTGCTTGATGGTATGTGGGATGAATTTCAAGACGACAATGGCAACTGGACCAATGACGGCGAGACCATGCATTACTTCCATCGGTTCGTTGACTCACTGAACTTAAAGGTTAGTCGAACCACTGATCAGATCACCCATGAGGATTCCAGAACGCTCACTTTTAATGGTAAATCCCTGAAGCTCGACTTCTATCGCAATAATGCCTACAGCTGTGGCGTGGAGGGATACCACACATTTTTCGTCATGTCGCCCGTTAATGAAACCGAACCCGACTTCGAGGCTCCACTGTGGGCATACCTGCACGGTGGTGGATTTGGCTGGTACGATGAGGATCATGTATACAATACCGTAAACTCCATGACCTATATAACCTGGAACGACGAGGAAACCTTCCAGCAGCTTATCGATCAACAACTGAAGGTGCAGACGATGAATAATCAGGGTGACCTTATGGATTCGACGATGACTCGGCGAATACAAGACGGTTACCGCCTGCTGGTAACCTCTATGTGTGATCACGACCTTCATTCCGGCAGAGGTGCGCCCGACCTGAACAACCCGCATTTGCCAAATGGCAATGCACCACAGGTGAATGGCTTACAAGCCGCCATGTCAGCCGTGGACTTTACCTCTGACACTTATGCGACTAATCAGGTTATTGCCCACGGTACCAGTGCCGGTTCAATTGGCGTATTTAACATGGCGCAGGCCTATGTGGAAGAAGGCATTTACCTGACGGCTGTTGTGGCGGACTCCTGGAGCACGACATCACGCGCAGCTGATACTTTCGATAATTTCGCCGGAGTGGATGGCTATCCTTTCAATGGTGGTGACCTTAGAGTTGATGGTCTCAGAAAGCTTGGTTTTGATTCTGAAGCTCTGCTTAATCCCGTGACAAAAATCAATAATGGCTTTACCGAAGTACCCACCATGTTCATAATCGGTGAGAAAGATCCGGCTTGCGCGGGCACCCGCTATGGCCTATTACCAATGCAAGAGGCAATAGATGCTGGGTTAGGTAACTGCGCTTGGCAGTACCAGCTCTTGGGCGAGGCGGTTGATAATCAGCCCAACAGCCCTCATGTTTTTGACCTTACTCCCGAAGGCGATCACGTTGATACCAAAAGACCTGGTCCTGTAAACGACAGGGTTGATATCTTTCTGGATGGCGTTTTAGAGACCGCTCCGGCGTACGTATTTCCTCCAGCTAGTCAGTAGTAAGGGAGTCTTCACTCCACTGCGTATGATCCCTAGGTGCAAAACCTAGGGGTCATCGATTTAATCATGTTAACCGTTTCAAGCGATAAACGTTAAGCGTTAAGCGTTAAGCGTTAAGCGTTAAGCGTTAAGTAGAATATCCCTCCTTAATAAGTCATAAACATCATATAACCAATACCTATAAGCTCGGTGCGGACAGTATTTTTTTGTCATATTGACTGTATGCTTGTCACAGGCTGTAAACCTTGGAATGAGGCGCCTCTAGTTAGGGTATCCGTAGGTATATATTCACTCTATACTCTGGCTGACAATTAAATTTCGAGCCCGAAAACTCTCTCTATATTATCCATTAGACCAGAGAGGCGTTAAGGTAAACCCACTAGCGATGCTAATAATGCGTTTTTTTGATTGCTGAGAAGGGAGTTAATGGATATTGGGTTGTAAACAATAATAACAACGCCGATGATTATCGATCGAGCACTCAACTTCAGGTAGCCAATGATTACCATCAAACAATTGCACCACCTTCAGGCAATTATTAAAAACAGCACTATTCACAGTGCTGCTCGCGAACTATGCCTGACTCAATCGGCTCTGACACGCAGCCTAAATACATTAGAAAGCACGTTAGGTGTGACTCTTTTTGAGCGCTCATCAACTGGCATGACCCCTACCCATTTTTGCCTTCAAATCTCAAGCCGGTGTCAAAAAATCCTACTCGAAGTAGACGAGATTCAGAGAGAAGCTGAAATATATCGCAATATAGAATCTGGCAGTCTGCGTATCGGTGTGGGTGCGCTGGTAAAAGAGCAGATTGGAAGTGAGGTTATACCTGAATTTATTGCGCAGTGTCCAAATGTCAATATAGTTCTGAGTGATGGCGACCCAGAAAAAATGATCCAGCAACTAGAAAATCGCGAGATAGACCTATTAATTGCCGGAAGAGGCAACTACAAAGATATAGCTGGCATCACATGTGAATATTGGACCGACATTCCTCTCGCTGTCATTGTAGGCAGTGGACACCCTTTTCGTGAAAGCAAAAAAATCAGCCTCGACGATCTGACTGAGTTCCCACTAATCAGTGCAACTCACACCAAAGAATCACATCCATTGCACCAACTTATGTTGAATCAAAAAAGAGATAAAGAGTCACCCATCTCAGTCACTTCCAGTAATTTCTCAACGCTAAAGGCTATTCTATTAAAGGGCAATTCGTGGACCCTCGCTCCAGAAAATAACTTTAAGAACGAGCTTGTGAATGGCGAACTTTGTAAGCTTGACATGCACCTACCAGCGCTAAAGGTCGAACTCAGCCTTATGGAACTTGAGGGGCGTTCTCGTTCTAAGCTAGAAAGTTTATTCATAGATATTTGTCAAAGAAACTTCTCCAATTAAAACGCCTTCAAAGCCAGGCCCCAAAATCCGTATACCGCTATGCAATCGAGAACCCTTTAGTTACGCTCAGCGTTAGATATTCGGGGGACACATAACCCTCTGGGCACTTGAAAAGTTCGACTTGACACTCTTCGCGCGTAAAATTCAACACAGTAAAACCATTGCACTCTAGCGGATCCATTAGTTCTTCAACAACCAATGCCTTCGGGGTTGCGGCTGACAAACCTCGAACACTGGATAACCAACCCAGTCCCCCGACACCTACGGGCCCACTTATAACCACAGTGACGGGGGAAGAAGACAAATTTAAGTCGCCACTGCGATGAATACGCCCGCTCCAAAGCAAGTGTAAATCACCGGAAACGATTAGTGGTTTACGCTTTTCTTGTGACGACAGTGCGTTCAGTATCCTTTGATGCTGCAACCACCACCCTTGCTGCCAAAGGTATTTATTGCCCTCGTCATCACGATCAACTGACGCAATCATTGTTCCTTCTGATTTCAATAAGTCTGGATACCATTCTCGCCACTTACCGGCGGTTAACCCCATTGGGTGTGACGGTACGTGCATCAAATGCTGGCTATCTTCTAGAAGAGTTTTACCCAGCAACCACTCCTCCACAGATGCAGGAATCAAACCTGCTGCCTCCTCACCTAACGTCAGATAACCACCGCAATCATAGTAGACCCCGGAAAAGAGGTCCCCATACTTTACGCTGCCAAAGTGTGTAGACAGCTCGACCCCACCCTCTTTTTTATAGCCTGGAAAGTCGGTTGGTAATGACTCTTCGACAATAAACTCTGGGAAATAGAGTGCTTGCACCAGGTTCCGAAGACTTTGATGAAACTCATTAGGTGGAAAAGTGACAGATTCTGGAGACGCATCATCATTGTCAAAATAATCATGGTCATCAGTGACAAAACATACAGGCGTTGAGCGAAACCGAACGCCATAAAGGCGAGCTATCTGCTCATCGGCTATAGCCAGGAGTGTTGACTCGTTTTCAGTGCCCTTTACCGGCAGGTTCTCGTCAAAGCTTCCGTAGCTGTTTAAGAAAAGCCGCATGGCCATTTTGCCTAATGTACTGTCTATATTATCTACCCAGGATTTATAGTCCCAATAGATATGATCACCATTGGCTATTACAAGATCAGGCTTTTTCTCCAGCATCAAATCCAGCATGCGTTGTCGATAGGCTATTGGCTTGAATGCATCGCGAGGCCCAGGCAGTACAGGCAGATCAGGGCCACCTGCACATGTATAGCTAATAACGCGTAAGTGCTCGGGTTGTTCTTCCGGCGCAGGAAAGGTTTTCAGCGGCCAAGAGTCACTCAATACTGCACCCGTGCGATCTATAAGTTTTAGTTGATATTCGGTGTTTGCTAACAGCCCCCCCAAACGAAAAGACCAAAATCGACCCAAAGAGTCCTGCTGACTTCCTACAACGTATTCATTACCCACCTCCATTAAAGGTGGATTTTCACAAGGTTTTTTAAAAGAAACTTTTATATTAAATGCACGGTGCGAAACTAAAGGCAGGATATGCTGTATGTCTCCACTATTCCAACTTTCTTCAGCGCTATTACTGCTGGAGCAGCCTGTAATGGCTAAAGTACCAACACCCAATCCTAGCTGAACCAAATTACGCCGACTAATATTCAAATCTTTCATCGGGATCTCTTGTTAATATAAAATGGAAAAATATCAGGCGATCACAACTTAAGCACTTCTAAATACGCCAAGTGATGAACCGCAGTGAAGGTTAAGGCCTGAAGAGAGCAGGGGAGGCATTTAACCTCCCCTGCTTTACTCACTAACGAATAGTGAAATTGAAACCAGTCACATTAAAAGTTGAAGGTACCGCGCACACCAATAGTACGTGGATCACCCTGTACACAACGAATCAGAGTCGTGCCGTTGATTTTTGTTCCTAATGCACCACCACTTGGCTGATCAATCATACCAACACAGTAAGCTTCATCGGAAACATTCTCGGCAAATACACTCGTTGACCAGACACCGTCTTCTGAGACCAAACCGGCGCGCAGATTAACCAGAGAGTAAGCATCCTGAATGGTCTGCGGATTATTATTTGTGGTCGACCCCACATCGGCATCATCAGTCCACATCACTTCACCACGAACAAACCATTCCATACCGGTATCACCCAAGGACTGAGTCCACTGTGAAGCCAGATTGAATTGATGCTCAGGTGAATAGCGGTTTGCAGTACCCGACAAATCCTGAGTGCCCGCTACACCTGGTAACGCAGTGCCGTTTTCGAATGACAGGAACTCTGAGTCCAAATAAGCATAACCCATCGAAATAAACCACTCTTGCATAGGGCTGTATTTAACATCAAACTCAATACCCTGCTGACGTAACTCACCCGCATTGGCAATCACAAAAGTTAAATCCTGGAATGAACGATCCTGGAAGTTTTCAATGTCTGTTCTGTATGCCGTGATATTGGCAATCATTGAGCCATCTAACAGGGTGGTTTTCAAACCCAACTCATAGTTTGTCACTTCTTCAGAGTCAAAGATTCGCTGGGCATGAGTTAAACCACCAGGGGTCATGACGGAGTTCAATCCACCAGACTTGTAACCGGTAGATGCCGTGGCAAAACCCATAATGTCCTGCGTAAAGAAGTAGCGAGCATTGAGCATCCAGTTAGTCTGGCTGTCGTCAAACTTCAGAGTTTTATCTTCAGCAGAGCCAAATAAAATACCCGTTACCAGATTGTTTGGCGCCACCAATAAAGAGCCGTTCTTATCATCGTCGGTGTAACGAAGGCCTGTCGTGACATCAAGACTTTCAGTAACATGAAAAGTAGCCTGAACAAAGGCCGCCAGGGATTCGGCATCCTGCTCGAAAAATGACGGGTTAGCGTTGTATTGATCTCCTGCCGCACAAATAGACGCGAAAGGACCGGCTAATGCACAAAAATCTGCACCCAAGTGTGCAGTCTGATCGATCTCGTAATCTTCCTGAAAATAATAGAGACCGGCAACGTAATCAAACATATCACCTACTGGCGAAATCAGCTGAATTTCCTGAGAGATGGATTCACTAGCAAAATGGGTTTCACGGGCGATATCATCCATTGCTAATCGGAACAATGAATATTCATAGGTATCGTTTTGCCAATCGCGATAAGACGTAATAGAGCGCACGGTATGACCAGCAAAGGCATCATCCCAAGTGACATCAAGAGTCGCGCCCCATTGACGGTCTGTCATGTCATCTTCATGGGCTTGATTGATCTTATGATCCAAACCAGAAATATCTGGTGTAGCGCCAATAGCATTCAATGCTGCCAGGTTTTCAGCCGTAGCACTTTCAGGCAACACCTCGATAGTGCCCCCTTCGCCTTCCAGTTCCTGATAATCCAAACGCAACAGCACACTTAAGTCCGCCGTAGGCTCAAATAAAATAGACGGCTTGATACTTCGTGCTTTACTGCCACCAATACCGTCTTTTCCGTCATACAGGTTTTCGGTGAATCCACCCTTGGAGCTGTGATTGGCTACCACACGGCCTGCCAAGGTATCACTGAAACCCTTATTGGCAATTAGAGTGGTATCGTAGTGATCGTAGTCGCCAACACCGGCATCAATCTTGACAGTATCAGCGCCCATCTCAGGCGTTTTGGTGCGTATATTCAATGCCCCCATCGCCGCATTACGGCCAAACAGCGTACCCTGTGGCCCACGTAATACTTCCGCTACATCAATATCCTTTAGGTTACCCATGATGGCACCGGGGCGGGCCATATAGGCACCATCAACATAAACAGCCACACTGGGGTCCATCGCATTATTACCTACGGTACCGACACCTCGAATCATGATGCGTTGGTTTACCGCCTGGGAAGACTTGGTTACCGTCAAGTTAGGTGCAATAGCACCCAAACCTTGCAAATCCTCTACGCCGGATTTCTCCATGAAGTCACCACTAAAGGCCGACACAGAAATAGGTACATCCTGAATGCTCTCGGCACGCTTGGTGGCCGTCACTACAATTTCTTCCAGTACAAAACCTGCGCCATCGGCAAGGGCAGGAAGACTCGATATACCAGTAGCCATTAATATTGCGGACGCTAAAGGTTTTATTTTTATATTTTTCATTGTCTCTCCTCGAATTGACCATTTGAATCACTGTGATGATTACATTACAGCAGTAGCTGCCCCCCCGATAATGAGTAATATATGTGCGCGATGCATATTTATCATCACCAAATATTACTGGATATCACACGCCAAAAACCAATATGATATTCAGTAAATAGTTAGTCTTAAAATTACTAAATTATGAGAATTCTATAACTTATGTACATTTTTAAACGTAAAATACGCCTCTATAAATACCGAGTGCCGACCATACAAAATCGATATTATTTTAATAACGCCATTAAAATAGAAACATAATCTTCTATAGCATTAAACTTTCAAAATACTGGATTCAGCTTTATGGGCAAAATCGTAGAGAAACCGATCAAGCCTCTTGGCAATAGCAGAACGTAATTAAATTGAGGATGGTTCACTTGATATTTGATATTTATTTAGAAAATGAATTTTGGTTTGCCGCAGCGCAACTCATATTTGCCATGTTGGGAATGGGAGCCTCGCTAACCATCAAGGATTTCGGTGAGATAGCCAAAGAACCCCGAGCTTTTTCTGTAGGAACAGCCATTCAGGTTCTTATGGTGCCTGTTGTTACGCTTGCTTATCTCCAGTTTTTTGGCATGAATCCGGGCGCCCTGTCTGTAGGTGTTGCAGTTGGCTTGGCACTCTGTGCGGCCATACCTGGGGGAGCCGTTTCTAACATATTCACCCTTTTCGCGGGCGGTAACATTGCCTTGTCAATTGCCATCACCTCGGTGACAACTGTCGCTTGTTTAGTGACAACCCCCATAATTCTAAACGCCCTGATTATCGAACACATGCCTGTAAACTTCACCATGCCAGCCGGGAAAATTGCTCTGGATATCTTTCTGTGTATGCTCTTGCCTTTAGTGGTCGGAATGATGTATCTAAAATGGTTTCCATCAACGGCAGCAAGAGTCTCGACGTTTTTTATCAGAGCTTCTCTAGCCGTGATTCTGCTCATCGTGATTGGCTCCTTTGGCGCCGGTAGACTTGACTTAACATCCTTTGGTTTGACCAATGTTCTTTTGGTTCTGCTTTTCATCAGCATTCTTACCGCTGTTGGTTGGCTGGTTCCAAGGTTGATCGGTCTCTCACAGAAGGATACTACGGCGATTGGCATGGAAGTAACGGTTCGCAGCACCAATCTGGGTCTGTTAATAAAAGCATCTATTTTCCCGGCGATTGTCGGCCAGCCTGATCCAATGGGTGATGCTGTGCTGTTTACCTTGTTACTGTATGGCGGTTTGATGCTGTTGATCAGTGCCCTGCTTATCAAGATTGTTCGCCCTCAACAATCACCTGCATTGGCCCAATCCTAGGGGGTTGTGTGTAAGCCCTGTTACGAGATTTCCTTACAGAAAAAAGCCCGCATTCGTTGCGGGATTTTTAACAGGAAACATTGATGATCTTTCACGATAAGAGCAATAACGATTGGTAAACTATTCTTCGGTCAATGGGACTAGGGAGCAAGTTTCTTCTTCAATGCCATTCCCATTGACCTTGGAAGGCTAGGCATCACTTTTAATAACCAGGGTAATATTTTCCTTTTTGCCCCCTTAATAGACTCCGGAATCAGCGCCTCGATGAGATGCGGACCAGGTGAATTAAGTGCATCTTCTAAGGCTTTTAAAAGCTCTTCTGATGTTTCCACTCGGGTGCCATGCACACCCATACTCTGCGCTAAAAGTGCATAGTTGGTCACCGGCCCGCTGATGTCTAACTGAGACTTGGCTTTTACTCCAGCCCCTCCTGCGCCCACCCGTTCCAACTCTACTTTCAGAACAGAATAGGCAGCATTATTAAAAATGATGGTGGTTACGTTCAGATTTTCCCGAGCCATTGTCCACAACGCTTGGTTTGTGTACATAGCGGTACCATCACCAATAAGTGCTAAAACCGGACGCTCTGGACAAGCAACTGCAGCACCCACTGCATTGGGTAGACCCTGACCTATAGCGCCCCCCGTGAGGGTAATCATGTCGTGGCGTGGCGCGCCAGCTGTCATGCTATTGAGCAACAAACCCGAGGTGATGGACTCATCCACAATGATGCTATTCTCCGGCATTAACTCACCTACGGCCCTGCACACTTTTTCTGCGGTAAGCTTTCCTTTTGGGCGCCCGGGTCGGCTTACGGCCTGCAGTATTGGTTGAGTATCAGAGGCTTCTAATGCAACCTGGAGTTTATTCAGACTGGCAATGGCATCTTGCTCAGGAGTACTCAAGGTGTACACGCTACAGCTATCGGGTACCAGATAACTTTTCTTATCCGGATAAGCAAAGAAAGATACAGGCGCACTTGCATCTATTAATATCAAGCTATCAAACTCTGCCATCTGCAGCGAGGCCATTTCCGCCAGATAGGCAATGCGCTCCACCATTGGCAGGCCTGCCCCTCGCTCAATACGAGCAGGAAAGGTTTCAGCAAACAAGGCAACACCGCTGCGCGCGGCAATACGAGCCGCAGCCATTAGTCCCGGTTCACGCAGTGCACGCCCACCCAGTAGTATGGCGGTTTTCTTACTGGCACGTATAGCCTCGACCACAGTATCAATAACAGAATCATCAGCGATTGGCGCTTGCGGCTGTGGTGGCACAACACACGGCTGACCTCCCTCCCCCCAAGAGACATCCGCAGGCAATATAAGCGTCGATACTTGACCGGGCAGACCGCGGGCAGAAGTGATGGCATCTGCCGCATCCTGGCACAAAGCTTCTGCACTGCTCGAGGTACGAACAAAGTTTGGGGATACGTTTAAGGCAACCGTTTCAATGTCAGACTGTAGTTGAGCATCGTACTTCACATGGTAAGTAGCATGATCTCCAACAATGTTAACGACTGGTGATTTACCTTTGCGGGCATTGTGCAAATTGGCCAGTCCATTACCCAGACCGCACCCAAGGTGCAGCAAGGTAGCCGCAGGTTTATCCGCCATACGGGCATAGCCATCGGCGGCCCCAGTTGCAACACCTTCAAACAGCGCGAGAACCGCCCGCATCTTGGGTTCGTCGTCCAACGCAGCAACAAAGTGCATTTCACTGGTACCTGGATTGCTAAAACAAACTTCAATTCCAGCATCCACTAGGGTTTTCATTAATGCTTGAGCGCCATTAGGCATCATCTATCTCCTGATTCTCTTCGTACTATATTTATTGATTTCAGTTTTTTTAGCTCATCAAATCATTTGTTGACGCAAAAAACTGCACAGCTATTGGCGCCGCCTGTATAGGCCTAGAAACCGTATTGGCACACCTACCCTAGAATTCCGATAGGTAATATGATTAATTTTCAACTAAAAAGTTTTCTATGGTTTCGATTTCGGTTTAATATGATGGAAAGAACATGCCGGATAAACACTTCATCACTAAAACCTTAAGCGTTTGTCGCTACTACTCTGAAATGTAAAAAATTTAATATATCAACACAGGCGCTGTACCTATTTGACCTAGTGACAACCAAGAAAAATCCCTATCGCTAGAAATAACCTCAGCTAGCTCCGTATTCATCTCAGTAGTTATCTCAATAGTTATAATCGATACGTCAATGCTTGAATTAGGTGAAGGCGTGCTTAATACAATACAGGATTGGTTATAACCCGAATAATGAGTAATAAATTTGTTTGATGAATTTTTATCATCACCGGGTCATTATGAATGGTACGGATCTTCACAGATCGGAGGTTTACTTTGGGAAACTATTGAATGTCTAGGAAACTAAGAGGCAGAGCAAGACACTCTCAAGTTATTTTTATTGGTGACTCAGAGCGAAAAGGGGCGCAGAAAATTAAGCCTCCAAGAACGTCAGAGGCTAGTAACGGGAAGGCCGTCACGGTCTGGCAGGCGCTGTCGAGCCACGCACAATCAGCTCGTGGGCCAGGGTAATACGCGATGACTTGGTCGATTCACCCCGCAACAACCCCAACATCATCGTCATAACACGCTTACCTATGTCGTGGCGCGGCTGACGTACGGTGGTTAAGGGTGGGTCGGTCACTTCTGCAAAGCGAATATCATCGAAGCCAACAACCGAAATATCCTCTGGTATCTTGAGTCCGTGGGCTTTAATTTCAGCCATCACACCCATGGCCATTTCATCATTAGCCGCAAAAACAGCGGTCGGGCGTGAGCCTTGCCCTAATAAACGCTGCATCGACTCGCGCCCCGAGTTAATACTGAAATCGCCAGTAATAACCAGCTTGCGAGTGTCGGTCACGCCAATTTTACGCATGGATTTCTTATAACCGCGCAGGCGATCCTGGCAGATGGGAGAGTCCTTCGGACCATTAATAAAAGCAATCTTCTGGTGCCCTAAGGAGGATAGATACTCGATCACCTCACTGGCCGCCAACTCGTTGTCAATGCAAACGGTCGGCACGGGGATTTGAGAATTGTATTCACAGGCCATCGAGAAGGGTGGCCAGTTGGGGTCTATGGTTTTCCTGTCGGCGCGGTATTCAAAGGGGATGTTACAACCTAAGGTAATCACCCCGTCGGCCTGTTTCTGTGCCACCAGCTCCGCATAGGCTCGCTCGCCTTCGGGGTTGTACTGGGTATCTCCCAGTAGCACACGGTAGTTGTTCTGATGAGCCACCCACTCAATGCCCTGAATGACACTGGCAAAAAAACCATTGGTGATATCGGGCACCAGCACCAACACCATATTTGTTTTTCTAGTGCGAAAATTTCTAGCCAGGGTATTGGCGACGTAACCGCTCTTTTCAACCGCTCGAAATACCTTCTCACGTGTTCGGGCCACGACCTTATCTGGGTCTGCCAGCGCACGGGATACGGTAGCGGTCGATACACCCGCCAACTCAGCTACGTCTTTGATCGAAACCATTACAATTTAAGCCACTTTTAGATGGAAGCCCGCATTATACCCACAGTTTCACCCAGATAACTGACTAAACCTAAACCTAAACCAAGTTAACCTGAGGGCCGCCGGCAGGTGAGTTCCGGCATAGCTAAAGTGACGATGCGATGAACAGGCGACAAGCTAGACGAATAAAAAGCGGCTCAGCTGCGATCCTTTAGGTAACCGGCATAGTCTGGAATATCACGGGCATAACTCTCGCCAAACAGGTTTGAGGTGACCAGCATATCCGCGGTGCTGCGATTACAGGCAACCGGAATATTCCACACAGCGGCAATGCGCAGCAGGGCTTTCACATCTGGATCATGGGGCATGGGC